>Ga0209654_1000008_pt1 | contig 253996 bp, 233 predicted proteins | sample SaaInl1SG_22_DNA_FD_184646 | JGI IMG/M metagenome (GOLD analysis project Ga0209654, IMG submission 184646) | Marine microbial communities from expanding oxygen minimum zones in the Saanich Inlet - ESP_161SG_22_DNA (SPAdes) (version 2) | ecosystem: Environmental > Aquatic > Marine > Intertidal... | reverse complement strand
CCCTTTTCAAAAAGCAAAACCACCACCTAAACAAACCTGTCAAGGGGTTCTTTTTTAAAAATTGTGTTTTACAAACAGTAAAACCAATAAAATCAATACTTTTATAAAACCTGAATTTTATTTAGGACAGGATTGAGAGAAAATGAGTTGTCTTTAAATTCTGTGATTTCTTTAAACCCTAATGTTATTAAAAAGGCTCGAGAAGCGGATACTACTAGATTTGAAATAGCTCCTCATGCTATTTTTGGAATGCCAATTCTTTTAAAAGATAACATTAATACAGCCAGCATGCCTACAACGGCTGGCGCGGTAGCATTGGAAAATAATAATACTGAGGATGCTTTTATTGTAGCGCAGTTAAAACAACAAGGGGCTATTATTCTTGGAAAAGCTAATTTAAGCGAGTGGGCATACTTTTTTTGTGGAGATTGCCCTAGTGGCTATAGTGCTATTGGCGGGCAAACACTAAATCCTTATGGTAGACGAATTATGGACACTGGAGGTTCCAGTTCAGGAAGTGGCGTAGCGGTGTCGGCTAATTTTGCGGTTGCAGCTATAGGTAGTGAAACATCTGGTTCTATTTTGTCACCTTCTAGTCAAAACTCCGTAGTCGGTTTAAAACCAACCATTGGTTTGGTGAGTAGAAGTGGTATTGTGCCTATTTCATCAACTTTAGATACGGCGGGCCCTATGGCAAAAAATGTTATTGATACTGCTATTTTATTGGATGCTATTTTTGGATTTGATGAAAAAGATTCTAAATCTATTAATACTAAATGGCACAACACATACTATTCTGATAATTTAAAAACAGACAATTTAGAAGGCAAACGGTTTGGTGCTCCAAAACGACTTTTGGAAGATTCCTTATATGCTCAGGCGATTAACGATTTAAAATCTAAAGGCGCGATAATTATTGAAATTGAAGAAGAAAAAGTCGGTTTACCTGATTTTCTTCGGTTATTGAACTTAGATATGAAAGTGGATTTACCTACATATTTGTCAAATTATGCAGGTAAAGGTATTACTGTGTCATTAGTTCAAGATGTTATCGATTTCAACGAAAAAGATTCATTAAATACAATGCCATACGGACAAAAATTATTTAAAGGTATTGTTGCCGATAGTGCGACAGAAGAAGAATTTCAAAAGATAAAAAGTACATTAAAAACCAATGGCAAAACCTATTTTGACACGCCTTTTAAAGCACATAATTTAGATGGATTTCTCTCTATAAATAATTACCATGCAGGTTTCGCTGCGGTTGCAGAATATCCGGCAATTACAGTGCCAATGGGGTATTCTGAAGATGGAACTCCAAAAGGATTAACCTTTATAAGCAAGCCACTTTCTGAAAAGAAACTATTACATTGGTCCCATATATACGAACAAGCTACTAAAAGACGGGTAGCTCCAAAAAATTATGATTAATTTATTAATGCATTAATCTTTTCCCATAAATCATTGTCAAAACTAGAAAGGGCTAAAGCGTCATTATTTGCTTTGTTTCCCATTCTAATTATTACTAATTTTTTACTTGGAACAATATAAATTTTCTGATCATTCTTCCCCAATGCAGCATGGGTGTCCTCGGGAGCGTTAGGAATTAATTCACCATCAAATTCTAATTGGCTTGCTGGTAAATGGTAACTGGTTTGGCCGTTTAGCCACCATAAATAACCGTACGATTTATTGATATTTTGAGATGTATTTGTTGCTTTCTCTAAAAACGGAGCAGGTACAATTTGTGTATCCTTCCATTTGCCTTTTGCATAAATCATTAAACCAAAATGCGCCATACTTCTGGCATTACTACAATACACATTAAAGTCGGAACTTTTAATCCAAGCACCACTCATGCCAATTTTACTTTTAAGCGTATTATCAAAATAGGTATTCCAAGTATCTCCACTTGCTATAGCAACTACATCTTGCATTTTTTTATATACGTTATGATACGCCCAACGGGTACCGGCATCAGCTTTGTATTGCAAGTTTTGTTTTGAAACATTATCACCTAAACTGTCATCTAAACCAGAACTCATAGATAACAGGTTTTTACACGTAATTAGGTTTTCTTTTTCTAAAGGGGCACTTGACCAACCTTCACCTAAATAATCAGATACTTTAGTGTTAATGTTAATAATGCCTTCGTGCTGTGCAATTCCAGAAATTGCTGTTGTTAATGTTTTGCCTGCGCTTGCCCAATACCATGGTTTTGTAGCATCATGGCCATTCATATATGCTTCAACTGCTATTTTGCCATCGTGCAAAATGATAAAGCTTTTTGAGCCCTTTTCTTCCAAAAAATTTAAAAGAGGTGGTAATTGATTAGAATTCCAGCCTAAATTTTCAATGGTGGTAATCTCCCAAACATCAGAGTTTAATGGCGGAAAATAAGTAGGTTCATTTGTGTTGGTAGTTTCTTGTGAAGGGGTTTCAGAAGTACAACCAATAGCAATACCTGTGAAAATTAGTAAATAGAAAAACTTGATTTTCATAACAGTAGGATTTCAATTTAGGACTTTCAAATATATAAAAGGTTTAATTAAGTTGTATCTTTGCGCCTTGATTTACAAATATTATGCGCACAAAATCACTTAAGAAAAATAGAATAAATGTTGTTACACTTGGATGTAGTAAGAATGTGTATGACAGTGAAGTGCTAATGGGCCAGCTTAAGGCTAGCGGAAAGGATGTGGTTCATGAGGAAGAAGGCAATATAGTGGTGATCAACACCTGCGGATTTATTAATAACGCCAAAGAAGAGAGTGTAAATACCATTTTGGAATTTATGCAGAAAAAGGAAGCTGGTGACGTGGATAAAGTGTTTGTTACTGGTTGTTTAAGTGAGCGTTATAAGCCAGATTTACAAAAGGAAATACCTAATGTAGATCAATATTTTGGCACTACAGAATTACCTGGGCTTTTAAACGCTTTAGGTGCAGATTATAAGCATGAATTAATAGGAGAACGTTTAACTACAACTCCTAAAAATTATGCCTATTTAAAGATAGCTGAAGGTTGTGATAGGCCATGTTCGTTTTGTGCCATTCCATTAATGAGAGGTAAGCATAAATCTACACCAATCGCAGATTTGGTTGTTGAAGCTGAAAAGTTAGCTGCCAATGGGGTTAAGGAACTTATTTTGATTGCTCAAGATTTGACGTATTATGGCTTGGATTTATATAAGAAACGAAACTTAGCAGAATTATTAGAAGCTTTGGTTAAAGTTGAAGGTATCGCGTGGATTCGTTTACATTACGCCTTCCCAACAGGATTTCCTATGGACGTTTTAGAGGTGATGAAACGCGAACCAAAAATCTGTAATTATTTAGATATTCCGTTACAGCATATTTCAGATTCTATTTTAAAAAGTATGCGTCGTGGTACTACAAAAGCAAAAACTACAAAATTATTACAAGATTTTAGGGCTGAAGTTCCTGAAATGACCATAAGAACAACGTTAATTGTTGGCTATCCTGGAGAAACTGAGGAAGATTTTCAAAACTTAAAACAATGGGTACAAGAGATGCGTTTCGAGCGTTTGGGCTGTTTTACCTATTCCCATGAAGAAAACACACATGCCTATAACTTAGAGGATGACGTGCCAGAAGATGTTAAGATTGATAGAGCAAACCAAATCATGGAAATTCAATCCCAAATTTCATGGGAATTAAATCAACAAAAAATAGGGCAAACGTTTAAAGTTGTTATCGATAGAAAAGAAGGGAATTATTTCGTTGGTCGCACCGAATTTGATTCTCCCGATGTGGATAACGAAGTACTAATAAACGCTTCAAATACGTATTTAAAAACTGGTGAATTTGCCACCGTTAGAATTATAGAAGCAGAGGATTTTGATTTATATGCTGAAGTTGTGATATAAAAAAAGCCAATAAATCATTAGCATTTATCGGCTTTTTAACGTCTCAAGGAATCCTTACGATTCTTCTTTTTTAGAACTTTGTTTGTCCAATTGTTTTTTTATCTTTTTAATAGCATTTTCAATCGATTTTTCAGGCTCTATAATATTGTATGCGCCCCAAAATTCAGGATCGGAAAAGCCAGAAGTTTGTTCGGTTAAAATAGTGGTAGGCCTAAGCATATTATTTCGTGATTTGGCAATTTTAGTTTCTGGAATTTCCCAATCAGTTACAGCCATTTCACTATTTAAGGTGTATACGCTATTAAACAATTTTCCTTTCCAGTTAACTTTAAAAGTTAAACCTATGTTACTGTACGCATAATGCCATTTACCATTTTGTGTTCTATACTTCACCTTGTATGCAGCCTCAGTAGGATATACGTCTACTTTTCTTGGTTTTTTTCTAACAAATATCCTGCTTGATAATTCTTTATCCTTAACATTTAAACTATACTCTGCATTAGTAAGCGCTAGCGTATTAGCATCTATGTAAAGTTTACCGTAATACATTGGTGATGTAATTCTGGGTTTTTGCTTAAAGTTTACCACATAAACCAAATTCTTGTTAATATTGGTAGAGGTTTCATAATTAAAATCATAAAGATCTATATCTTCTTCATTAAAAATATACTCAGGATATTTCACTAAATCCGTGTATAAATTACTAAAGGGCCCGCCTTGTAGTTTTAAAGCAAGCGTGTCTAACCTGTTGTAATTAGTGTTTTTTCTTGATTTTATTAACTCTATATGGTCATTACGTAAACTGCTGTAAGGTTGTTTGTGGATTTTTACAACAGCTTCAGAGAGCGATGCATTTCTGCGTCTTTTTTTGATAGTTTCTCTGTAAAAAGCCGTCATTAGTGCATTTTTATTATTGTAAGCGGCACTTTTATTTTCTAAAGTTTTTACTACAAGAGTCCTAGCATCATAAGGAGGTGCAGCAATATTTATAGCTGCAAGTTCCGTAAAACTAGGTTTCAGCATAATGTTTTCATCAGTACCTAAATCTATAATATTTAAAAGCTTTCTTTCATATCCCAAATGGGTGAAAATCAATTTTTCGTCAAGGTACTTATAGGGTATTTTCAAAAGGAATTCACCATCAGAATTTGTAACTGTACTAATATTTGTACCATCAACAATGATGTCTGTAAATACCAATTTATCTTTTGATTCTTCGTCCATTACGGTTCCACTAATTTCTTTAATGGGCTGCGTGTTTTGCGCATGCATTGAAAAAAACGAACACAAAACTATAATGGCCACGCTTAGTTTTAAGGAAATAATATTTTTCATGATTAAATAGGTTAAATTTTTAGTTTTAATTTACGAAAAAAGCGTCTAACATTTTGTTAATCAGGTATGTTTTAACATAAAAATTAACTTTTCTGATGTTGAGAATACTATTTCCGAAATAAATGGTTTTTGACGGTTTACAAGGTTGTGCTTGTTTTTCACTTATTAAAACGCAACAATTTAGAATGTGGTATTTTAATTTTCAGGAATTTTAATTGAGTCTTAACTTAAATTTTAGATTTTAAAAAATGTAATAACTGTATATTTACGCGACTATTAATAGTAATATGCAGCAAGATTATCTTCCGTTTAAAGAAACAGGTTATTTTTCAAAGTTAATTTGTGATTACTTAAATCATAATTCTGATTTAAAAGCTTTTTATAATCGTTTCCCTGATATTGATAACTTTGCAGAACAAATTGAAGAAAAAAAGCCATCATTTGCTGCACGGTCAAGAATTGTGTTAACTAACGTTCTTAGCAGGCAATATAAACATCTTCAAGCTTCTGAATTAACAGCACAAAATATTGAAAGCCTAAACTCAGAAAACACATTTACTGTAACAACAGGACATCAGTTAAATCTGTTTACGGGGCCACTATATTTTCTGTATAAAATTGTTTCCGCAATAAATTTATCGAAAGCGTTAAAAGCACAATATCCTGACTATAATTTTGTGCCAGTATACTGGATGGCAACAGAGGACCATGATTTTGATGAAATTAATTATTTTAATTTTAAAGGAAAGAAGTTTCAATGGAATAGAAAAGCAAGCGGTGCGGTAGGAGAGTTGTCTACCAGTGGATTAGATGAGGTTTTGGAGTTATTTTCACAAGATTTAGGCGTAAGTAACAATGCTAAAGTTGTAAAACGACTTTTTGAAAACGCATACTTAAAACATGATAACCTTGCAGCTGCAACACGATTTTTAGCAAATGAATTGTTTAAAGATTACGGCTTGGTAATCATTGACGCCAATAACCGTGATTTGAAGCGTTTGTTTATACCATATATCGAAGAAGAGTTAGGCAGCCAAACATCATTCAATGCTGTTAATGAGACCAATAAAAAGTTAATAGATGTTTCAGACGACTATTCCATTCAAGTAAATCCCAGGGAGATAAATCTGTTTTATTTAGATAAGAATTTACGCGAACGTATTGTTCATGACGATGGCATGTACAAGGTATTGAATACCAATTTAAAATGGAGCAAGAGTGAAATGCTAAAACACCTCAATGAGGCGCCAGAACGTTTTTCACCCAATGTAATTATGCGCCCGCTATACCAAGAAATTATTCTGCCAAATTTGTGCTACATAGGCGGTGGCGGGGAATTAGCCTATTGGATGCAATTGAAACAATATTTTGATGCTGTGGATGTACCATTTCCATTGTTATTGTTAAGGAATTCAGTGTTGATTAAAACAGAAAAACAGGCAAAAAAGCTACAAAAACTGAATATTTCGAATCAAGACATCTTTTTGAAACGCGATGCTTTTATAAACCGAAAAGTACGTCAAATTTCAAATATTGATATTGACTTTTCCACTCAGAAACAAAACCTTCAAAAACAATTTGAGGACTTATTTAAACTCGCTGAACAAACCGATAAATCTTTCATTGGGGCTGTGAAAGCTCAGGAACAAAAACAACTGAAAGGATTGGAAAAATTGGAGAAACGTTTGCTTCAGGCACAAAAAAAGAAATTGTCTGATGAGGTGTCTCGCATGACGGATATTCAAAATGAGTTATTCCCTAACGGTAATTTACAGGAACGTACTACTAATTTTTCTGAGTTTTATTTGGAGTATGGTGATAGCTTAATCCAAAATTTAGTAGAGCACTTAAAACCATTACATCAAGAATTTTCTATAGTAACTCAATAAAATTAATTAATTGCCTTATTTTTTGGTGAATGGGGCTATTCAGCTAGGGTATTCCACTTCATTACTTAAAATAAAATCCTAAAGCTAATCCGTGATAATTATTCTTTTCTATTGTTAAAAAAAGACATTTATCCTCTAGAACAATTCTAGTTATTAAAATTTATAAGATATGGTATGAGTTGAAGGAGTTAGTGGTAAATTTGAATTCTAAAAACAGAACGATAATGCATAAAATAGATATGGATTTGGTGGAAATGACCATGGATGTTATGAAGTACGCCATAGATAGATTGTCATCAACAAAAAATATAATTGGTAAACCTTTAAAGGAGGAAGAACTAAAAGCTTTAGTAGGAGAAACCATTACTAATTCAGGTATTGGAGGAGAAAAGGCTTTTAATCTTTGGAAGGAGCATTTAACCAAATCTAATGTACCTATAGATCACCCAAGGCATTTAGCATTTGTACCAGCCTCTCCTACAAGAGCCGCTGTTATGTTTGATCTAGTAACATCGGCATCTAGTATTCATGGTGCTTACTGGATGGAGGGTGCTGGAGGAATTTTTTGCGAAAACGAAGCTATGCGCTGGATGGTGTCGTTAACTGGATTGCCAAAAGGCGCTTTTGGTGTATTTACCAGTGGTGGTACAGCAGCAAATCTGTCAGCAATTGTTACGGCTCGAGAATATTGGCGAAGTTTAAACGAACAAAATAAAAGAGAAAAAGGATTAATTATTACTTCGGTAGGAGCACATTCATCTGTCAAGGCTATGGCTAAGGTTGCAGATATCGATGTGCTTTTAGTAGATACCGAGGATAGATTGGAAGCCCACGCCCTTAAAGCTAAGATAGAGAATTTAACACAGCATCAACGAAAAAGGTTGTTTGCTGTTGTGGCCACAGGAGGTACAACAAACGCAGGAATTATAGATGATTTGGATGGTATTTCAAAACTATGCAAAAACGAAAAACTTTGGTTTCATGTGGATGCCGCTTATGGTGGGGGAGCGCTATTGGCAGATTCGGTACGTCACCATTTTAAGGGCATAGAAAAAGCTGATAGTATTACTATCGATCCGCATAAATGGATGTTTTCGCCTTACGATTGTGGTACTATTATTTATAAAAACCCAGAGTTAGCGAAACAAGCACATGCACAAGAAGGCTCTTATTTAGAAATTTTTAAAGATGAAGGTGCGCATGGTTTTAATCCAACAGATTATCAAATTCAATTAACACGTAGGGTAAGGGGCTTGCCATTATGGTTTTCGCTGGCAACCCACGGCACAGATAAGTATAAGGAAGCTGTAGAACGCGGTATTGAACTAGCGCAAATAGCAGGTAAGATGATAGATGAAAAACCACATGTAGCATTGGTGCGCCCACCTAGCTTGTCTTGTGTATTATATAGAAGAAAGGGTTGGAAACCAGACGATTATAAGGAATGGACTTATGAAAACCATAGGAAAGGTTTTGCATTGGTGGCTCCTACAAAATGGAAAACGGGCGAGACTTTTGAAACCGTCTCTCGTTTCTGTTTTATCAATCCAGATACAACAGAAGCAGATATTGAAGCTATTTTAGATTCGATGCAATAGGGTATTAAACATATAATACATCTCATAAGTCGTTAATAACCTATTTAAAAAAAAGGGAAAACCTAAATTGTAATTATAAAATCATTATTATTTTTGCGCATGCAACATGATAAGGTACTCATTTTAGACTTCGGAAGCCAATACACACAACTTATTGGCCGTAGAGTTAGGGAACTCAACATATACTCCGAGATTTATCCATTTAATAAAATTCCAAAAAATTTAGAAGAATACAAGGCTGTAATTTTATCGGGTAGTCCAAATTCCGTTAGGGGCGAGGACGCACTACATCCAGATTTGTCAGAAATAAGAGGTAAAAAACCCATTTTAGCAGTATGCTATGGGGCACAGTATTTGGCACATTTTTCTGGGGGTGAAGTAGCACCTTCAAACACAAGAGAATATGGTCGTGCGAATTTATCGTTTATTAAAGGCAACGAACCTTTTTTAGCACATATTCATACAGGTAGCCAAGTTTGGATGAGTCATAGTGACACCATAAAAAAGTTACCAACAAATGGTGTGCTTATTGCAAGTACTCATGATGTTGAAAATGCAGCGTTTAGAATTGATGGTGAAGAAACCTATGCTATTCAATTCCATCCAGAAGTATACCATTCCACAGATGGAAAGCAAGTACTAGAAAACTTCTTGGTAAGCATTGCTGGATTACATCAAGATTGGACGCCACAATCTTTCGTTGAGGAAACTGTTGAGGCTATTCAAGAGAAGGTAGGAGATGGCAAGGTGGTTTTAGGGTTGTCTGGAGGGGTAGATTCTACAGTCGCCGCAGTATTGCTAAACAAAGCTATTGGTAAAAACCTGTACTGTATTTTTGTAAACAATGGTTTGCTTCGAAAAAATGAGTTTGAGAACGTTTTACGACAATATGAGGGCATGGGGCTTAATGTAAAAGGCGTTGATGCTTCAGATAGATTTTTAGATGCTTTAAAAGGAATTGAGGATCCAGAGAAAAAGCGAAAGGCCATAGGTAATGCTTTTATTGAAGTTTTTGATGATGAAGCACATAAGCTAGAAGATGTAAAATGGTTAGCACAAGGTACTATTTATCCTGATGTGATTGAGAGTGTTTCTGCTACTGGAGGTCCTTCAGCCACTATTAAAAGCCATCACAACGTTGGCGGGTTGCCTGATTTTATGAAACTTAAAATTGTTGAACCTTTACGTGCTATCTTTAAAGATGAAGTACGTCGTGTTGGTGCAACTTTAGGGATAGACCCTGAGCTGTTAGGACGTCATCCCTTTCCCGGTCCAGGCTTAGGGATACGTATTTTAGGAGATATCACTGCTGAGAAAGTACGTATGCTTCAAGAGGTTGACCATATTTTTATTAACGGATTAAAAGAATGGGGGCTATATGATAAAGTGTGGCAAGCTGGCGCTATGTTGCTGCCAGTAAATAGTGTGGGTGTAATGGGAGATGAGCGTACCTATGAGAAATGCGTAGCGCTGAGAGCCGTAGAAAGTACGGATGGTATGACGGCCGATTGGGTAAACTTGCCTTATGCTTTTCTTCAAAAGACATCAAACGACATTATTAATAAGGTTAAAGGTGTAAATAGAGTGGTATACGATATTAGTTCTAAACCACCAGCCACGATAGAATGGGAATAATTAGCGTGCAATTTGGTATGTGGTTAGCTTTTGCAGAAAACCGAATACTTAAGATTGTATACTAAAAAGCCAGATAGGTTTGTGCTAGGGATTGCAGAGGAAAGCCCACAGCCCAACAAAGTAGGTGCGAGGAATTGCAACCCTTCAACGTTGCTCAGGATAAACTCAAGCCAGACCCCATTGTCCTGAGGAACTCGAAGGATGCGGGTAGCGCCCAAATAAACTTTGGCACGTTATATGTAATGATTATTTGAAAGTATTTTAGTCTTTTGCACAATAAATATCGTATATAAACTATTTACTAAAGGTTCAGCTATTAAATTACAATACTATGAATAGATTTTTTTTGGTTATAGTCCTCTTACTATGTTTTGGGATGACTTCCATAAATGCTCAAAATTACAGTACCCATCAAGTAAAGAAAGGTGAAACTATAGAGGGGATTGCAAAACGATATTACGTAACACCTTTTGATATTTATAGTTTGAATCCAGATGCTAAAAAAGGATTAAAACCCAATACGATTCTTATTATTCCTATTTCTAAAGCCAAAAAACCTAAAATTACAGAAATTAAAGAATTACAAGGTTTTAAGAGCCACAAGGCTAAACGCAAAGAAACGCTTTATAGCATATCTAAAAAATACGATGTTGAGATTGAAGACATAAAAAAGTACAATACTTTTTTGTATGCCAATAATTTGAAAAAAGGCGATAAGCTTCAGATTCCCGTTTTTAAAATTACTAAAGTTGAGGAAGAGGTCGCTGAAAATAAAACTTATATTGTTAAGCCTAAAGAAGGGAAATGGCGCATCGCCTATAAATTCGGGATAACTGTTGCAGAATTAGAGGCATTAAATCCTAAAATGGGCGAAGTGCTGCAGGAAGGTCAACAAATCTATGTACCAAATATTGACAAAGAAGAGGAGAAGCAAATAGACGAAAAATACAGCTACTACAAAGTTTTACCTAAGGAAGGGTTTTATAGACTTAAGATAAAACTGGGCTTAGAAAAGGAAGAATTAGAAGCTTTAAATCCAGAATTGGTAGAAAGCGGCTTAAAAGCAGGTATGATTCTCAAAATTCCATTTTCTGAAACTAAAGGGGTTATCTCAGAAGATTTAGTCACAACAAATTTGATAAGTAAAATTAACGATTACGATACGAAGCATTTAGCATTAATGTTGCCCTTTAGATTGAATCGCGTGGAGTTTGATTCTATTGCCGAAACTAAGCGCAGTATTGAAAAAGATCCGTATTTAGATGCGTCCCTAGATTTTTATTCTGGAGTGCTCATGGCTATAGATTCTTTAAAAAAATTAGGACTTTCCATTAAACTAGATGTGTACGACACCAAATATCAACCTACCACTGTTTCTAGAATTTTAGCAGATAACGATTTTGAAAATATTGATGCGATTATAGGGCCATTAACCACCAAAAACTTTAATACAGTTGCTAACGAATTAAGAAAATATAATATCCCTGTGGTATCACCTATTGGAACAAAAATTAAGCTGTACGATAATGTATTTCAAACACGACCTTCTGATGACATATTAAAAAGTAAGGTGATTAACAACGTAAAAAATGATAGCCTGTCTAAAAATATTCTAATTCTTGCAGATTCTAAAAATATGGCTATTGCAAATGAACTTAAACGAGAGTTTAATGAGGCTTTTATTGTTTTTTCAAGGAAAAACAAAGAAGGTAAAGACGAGTATTTTGTAACCAAAGAGGATATTGAAACTGCACTAAAACCAGGGAAGAACATCGTGTTTTTAGAAACTCAAAATGAAAGTTTTATTTCTGGTGCTACAAGTATTTTGGCAGCTTTAAATTTAAAGGAAGACCCTGAAAAACCAGAACAAGAAAAAGCTGAGATACTATTAACTACTACAAGATTTAATGGTGCTTTTGAAGGTGATGAGGTGAACAACACACACCTCTCAAAATTACAGTTTACCTTCGCAACATCGTCGAAAAGCTTAAGTGAAGACGAACAAAATACGTTTATTAAAAACTACCAGAAAACGTATAATATAACACCTGGCAAAAGAGCGGTGAAAGGTTTTGATTTAACCATGGATGTCGTGTTGCGCATGGTAACTTCTGAAGATTTATTTATGTCTGTCAACCATGCGCCTTTAACAGCTTATGTGGAGAATAAGTTTGCCTACAAGAAAAAATTATTTGGTGGCTATTATAATGATGCAGTATATCTCGTAAAGTACGACGACCTTAAGATTGTTGAGGTTATGGCGCAATAAGCAAATACTGTTTTGCGTTTTGCACTAAACTACTATTAGAGTGTATAAGATTATTTTAATGTTGAGTTTGATGTTGTTCGTTCAGAATGATAACGAACCTGTAATCTCATGGAACGATAACTATCGTTTAAGTTGGCAAGATTTTAAAGCACAACCAATGCGGAATGTGGGGGCGGTGGCTACCACAGCATCTGGCATTACGTTTGGTTTTTCAATTAGGGAAAGTGATAAGCGTGTTATAAGTTTTTCAACCGAGGTGCTTGCGCATTTCTATCCAGAACAGTCGTGGTATAAACCAGAACGTGCGGATAATCATGTGCTGGGGCACGAACAATTGCATTTTGATATTACTGAATTATTTGCCCGTAAATTCAGAAAACGCCTTAGCGTGTTAAAAACCACGAATGATGTTGCCAAAAAATTAAGAGCAACCCATGAGGCTATAAACAAGGAATTGGCAGCATTTCAAAACCAATACGACGCTGAAACAAATTTTTCTAGAAATGTGGAAGCTCAATTACAATGGCAGATTCTTATAAGAAGAGAATTGCAAAAATTAGAATCCTTTAAATCTAAAAATTAATGTTGCCAGATAAACAATTTTTAATTGACTTGGCGCACACTAAAATGCCTTATGGCAAATATAAAGACCGCTATTTAATAGACTTACCAGAGTATTATGTGGTGTGGTACCACAGCAAAGGATTTCCTAAAGGTAAGTTGGGTGCTATGTTAACCCAAGTTTATGAATTAAAAATTAACGGTTTAGAAAATGTAATTCGAAATATTAGAAAACAATATCCTAAATGATTTTTGATTTTTTCTCTAATGCTTTATAAAAAAGCTGCCTTAAAAGTGATTAGTATTCAAAATGGCACTTTTAAAACAGCCTTTTTCAAATAATTATATTCTTACTCAATAATTCCTGCACAACTTACTCTAGCACCAGCGGCTCCAGAAGGTTGAGATGTAAAATCATCTGCGCCAGCGTGTACAATTATTGCTTTTCCTAAAATATCCTTAGTAGTATCGCCACAACCAATGCACCATGCATCTGTAGTTATAGAAATGGTACCGTTACCGTTTTCATCAGCAATAAAGTTTCCAATATCACCTTTATGAAACCCCGTAGCATTGCCCCATTTACCATGTGGTTGTCCTGTAGGATTCCAGTGACCTCCTGCTGATTTCCCGTCAGGAGAGGAACAATCGGCAGTTTCATGGATATGAATAGCATGCTCTCCTGGTTCTAATCCACTTATAATAGCAGTCATAGTAACGTTGCCACCTTCTTCTTTGAAGACTACATTGCCGCTTGTATCAGTGTTGCTTTTTGAGTTAAGGGCTATTTTTACCTTTTTAATTTTGGCTACCTCGGTAGTTACTGTTTCTTCCTCAACTTTAACCTCTTCTTTTTTCTTTTTACAGGCAGTTATTGACAAAGTTATAATTAGTAATACAATTGATATTTTTTTCATGTTTTTGGTGTTTTTTCGTTAACCCGAAGTTAAGGTTTAATTGAACAAAATGCAAGAAACTCTTATGACATATATCATGTTTTTTAGTTTTTCATTGCTATAATTTTGAAACATAATTATCAGGTATGTCACAATCACTAGTTAATAAGTATAACATAGCAGGTCCCCGTTATACAAGTTATCCTACTGTACCTTATTGGGATAGCAATACGTTTTCTGTTGAAAAATGGAAAAGGTCGTTATTGCGTTCTTTTAAAGAAAGCAACGCAAAAGAAGGAATAAGCTTGTACATTCATTTACCATTTTGCGAAAGTTTATGTACATTTTGTGGTTGTAATAAGCGCATTACAAAACAGCATAGTGTAGAGATGCCGTATATAAATGCCGTAATAAAGGAGTGGCGGTTATATGTACAAATGTTTGATGAAAAACCATTAATAAAGGAACTGCACCTTGGTGGAGGCACACCTACATTTTTTAGTCCTGAGAATTTAAGGCTTTTAATTTCCGAAATTTTAAAATTCGCCATATTAGCTGAAGATTATGAATTTAGTTTCGAAGGACATCCTAATAATACTACTCGTAAACATTTACAAGCACTTTATGATGTTGGTTTTAGGCGTGTAAGTTACGGTGTACAAGACTATAATGAAACCGTACAAAAAGCAATACATCGCGTACAACCTTTCGAAAATGTTAAGATTGCCACTGAGATGGCTAGAGAGATTGGATATACTTCTGTGGGGCACGATATTATTTTTGGGCTAGCTTTTCAAACCCTCGAGCATGTAAAAACTACCATTTTAAAAACCAAATCTTTGCTGCCAGATCGTTTGGCGTTTTACAGTTATGCTCATGTACCTTGGATAAAAGGTAATGGGCAACGTGGTTTTCAGGATTCTGATTTACCGAGCCCAAGTTTAAAACGAGCACAGTACGAGTTAGGTAAGGCTTTATTGGCAGAAGTAGGGTATGAGGAAATTGGTATGGACCATTTCTCACTCACATCAGACACCTTGTATCAATCTATGGAAAGCGGAAAGCTCCATAGGAATTTTATGGGGTACACAGCTTCCAAAACACAGGCTATGATTGGTTTAGGGGTTTCTTCAATAAGTGATAGTTGGTATGGTTTTGCTCAAAATGTAAAAGACATCAAATCTTACTATGAACTATTAAAAGCCGATACTTTGCCCGTATATCGTGGACATGTTTTGAGTAATGAAGATTTAATAGTACGTAAGCATATATTAAATTTAATGTGTAGATTTAAAACGTCTTGGAGTAAGGATGTATTATATTTTGATGCATTACCAGATGCTCTAATTCAATTGAAGGAAATGGAGATGGATGGCTTAATTGAGACCAACCCAAATAACCTAACCATAACAGAAAAAGGAAAGCCTTTTGTACGTAATGTATGTATGGCTTTTGATGTATTATTAAAGCGAAAACAACCCGATACACAGTTGTTTTCAATGACCGTTTAACGAAAAACTCTCACAATTTAGCGTTATTCTATAAAGGTTTATTTAAATTTAGCCTTAACCTATATTAGGTTTTGCTTGTTCAACTTATAAAAATTAGCATGATGAAAAAAATTATTGTACCTATAGATTTTTCAAATCACTCAGAATATGCCCTTAAAACAGCGGCTAAATTAGCTAAGAAATATGACGCAGAGGTTATGGCATTACATATGCTAGAAATGTCTGATATTATGCTTTCGGCCTCTGATGGTTTGCAAAACGAAAAAGCAGTCTTCTTTTTTAAGTTGGCAGAGAAGAAATTTGAGGAATTTTTACAAAAAGATTTCTTAAAAGATATTAAAGTTACGCCTCTGGTAAAGCACTTTAAAATATTTAGTGAGGTTAATGATGTAGCCATAGAACAAAATGCTGATATAATAGTTATGGGTTCACACGGAACAAGTGGACTCAAAGAATACTTTGTAGGGTCTAACACCGAGCGCGTGGTACGAAATGCAGATGTGCCAGTTTTGGTGGTGAAAAAAGAGCTGGCAAATATTAATTTTGATGTCGTTGCGTTTGCATGTGATTTTTCAGAAGAAGGTATTTCGGCTTATCTTAAAGCAAAGCAGCTCTTTGATAAAATGGGAGCAAAAATGTATTTGGTACATGTGAATCTTCCAAATGACCGTTTTAAAAGTTCTTTAGAGATTGAGCGCAGCGTGGTTAATTTCTTTACAAGAGTAGACCGTAGCTTAGAGAAAATGGAGGATATTTGCTACGTAGCAGATTACACTGTTGAAGATGGTTTATTAAATTGCGCCAACAAAATAGGAGCGGATTTAATAGCCATTCCTACCCATGGTAGAAAAGGGCTATCTCACTTCTTCGAAGGTAGTATTGGCGAGGATGTGGCAAATCACTCCACACTTCCTGTAATAACATTTAAGATATAAATGCAATAGTTATTCACTTTCAATCGCCAATACATTAAATAGGTTGGCTTTGGTTGTTAAGAAATCATTTTCAATTTCAATGGCCTTTAATTTAGCATCAATAAGTTTAGATTCTCTTGAATTTACCAAAAACAGCGAGCTTTCACCTAGGAAAAATTTGCGTTCTTCAGCATAGAGCATAGTAGCATAATCATTAACTATCACTTCTGTAAAATCACTTTGAGTTACATAAGAATCTAATTCTTGATTAATGGCATCAATTTTATTGCGCAAGCTCACCCTCGTGTCTTGCACCTCGAATCTCGTGTCTTGAAGTTTTAGTTCTGCCAACCTTAAATCACCTCGTTCCTTTCTTAAAAATAAAGGAAAATTTATATTTACACCGCTTTTGTAAGCTGAGGTACTAAACGATCGTGCTATATCTGGTGTTTCGGATAAAAAATTATATTGCAAGTCTATTTGCGGCAATAAATTATTGGTTTTCAAACGTTTTTCAATATTAAGACGTCTAATTTTATAATCTAGAGACTGTAATTTTGGGTGGTTTTCAATATCAAAACTTTCAATATCTAATCCAGATGTGTTAAGGGTTTCATCAATGGTTAAAAATGTATCTATATTTGGAATTACATTATCTTCCAATTCAACAGGTGTATTGTCATTCAACCATAAAAAATTTGATAGCTCTAACGAAGCTTTGATAAATTTAATTCTTGATTTTTCAAGGTTTAAGCGTCTATTATTAAGTGTGATTCTGGCCTCTAAGGTATCAATAGCCGGCATATCGCCCACTTCATAACTCTTTTTAATACCATTAAAGCGTATGGCTGCGTTTTCCAAAAAGTCCTCATAAACTCTTTTTTCATTATAACGTCGTAACCAATTAAAATAAGTAACCGTTGCTTCGTACAGAATATTGTTTACCAATAGTTGTCTGTCGGCTTGTGCTTGCTTCACGTACAAACGAGATTGCCTTAACATTGCCATTCTTTTATTTGTTAGCAAGCCTCTGGCAACTGGAACGGAAACACCAGCGCTATATAAACCATCCTCTGGTACAAAGGCTTGTGGATTGAGAAAATCTCCAGTGTTTTCCTCGAAATTTCCTTTGAACTCTATCCCAAACCATGTTGGGATTTTAAAGGTGGCATTTAATCGATCAAAATACTCGGTGTTTTTAAATTTTTTCCTGTCGTAATCTACCTCAAGTTTGGGATCGAAAGCACCGCGAGCCTTCATTAATTTGGCTTCACTTTCGTTTATTACTAAGTTGGCTTGCTTTACAATGGGGTGGAAAGATTTAACATAACCCAAATATTCTGCCAACGAGAGAGTTGAAGTTGAATCTTGTGCCGAGGCTAAACCGCTAAACAGCAGTAATATACTAGCGAGGATTACTCTCATTTTTTATCTTTTTTTGAGGCTGTTTTGTCTCCTCCAGGTTGGTAATAATTTGGAGGAAAACTATTAATTTGTCGCCATAACTCAAACCAAATAGGTACATCTTCTAAAAGGGCAAATGTTCTAGCTCCAGAGCCAACCCTTATAGCTTCCGGCCACTCATGGTCGGTTTCATCTGGTGCTAGTAAAATTCTGTACTTACCATTATCGCTAATAAAGTTTTCTATAGCTACTACTTTTGCGCCATAAGTCCCATACGATACATTAGGCCATCCGCTAAATACAATAGCTGGCCAGCCATCGAACTGCACACGAACTTTCTCGCCTATATGAATTAGAGGTAAATCTATGGGTCTTACAAATGTTTCTACAGCTAAATCGTATTGCGCCGGCATAATACCCACTAACTCTTCGCCTTCTTTAAAAGTAATGCCAATACCTCCAGTTTTAACTTTGTTTATATAACCATTTTGTGGCGCTGTTACATATAATAAGCTATTACGACGCTCATAATTGGTTTTTGCATTTTCTAACTTCGTAACTTGGGCCTTAGTATCAAACTGACTAGATTGGGCGGTGAACATATCGCTCTGGGCCTTTGATATTTTATCTGCATAGGACGCTTCTGTTCTAGATAATTCTAACTCTGCGTTTATTACCTCATTTTGACTTGCCAAATATTTGTTTTGTTGAGAGATGAATTTTGCTTGTGTTTCTTGAAGTTTCAAGCGTTTTTCTTCTACATCTTTAACTGCTTTTAACCCTTCCTCTTGCAAAGTAGCAATACGGGTATATTGGGTTTCGGCAATTTTTAAATTGGTTTTGGCTGCTTCTAAATCAATGCTATCACTTTGTACTTTTAGTCGTGCTTGCATTAATTTATTTCTTGTTTGTTCCATTTTTAGCTTTAACTCATTTTTTAAAGCTTCAATTTGTCTGTTAAGTGCGCTTACTTTTCCATCATAGGCTGCTACTGATGAGGATTTTGCCAAAATTTGATCATTGGTACGTTCCACTAATCTGTCATCAAAATAGTCGCTTTTAACTTCAGAAATTCTCAAAATGGTATCGCCGCTCTTTACATAGTCACCTTCTTGAACAAACCATGATTCAATACGTCCTGGAATTTGGGATTGAATATGTTGTGGTCTTTGATTTGGTTTTAATGTTGTTACAATACCGTTTCCAGATATATTCTGTGTCCATGGTAAAAACAACACAATTAGGATTATTATAGCAGCCGCTAATAAAAACCTATTAAAGTATTTATAGTACTTTTTGTGTAGTACATTTTTCCCTGATTTATATATGCCAAGGTCAATGGTTTTATTCAACTGATTATTTGATATATTAAGCATAGCCTATGGTTTAGTTCTTAATTTTTCCTTTGTCTAAAGTAATTACCTCACTGCATTTGTTCAACCAAGCATCACTACTGCTCACTACTACAAGCGCCCAAGGTCTGTCTTCGTGCGTTAAATAGTCAATAATAGTATTTGTTTCAGAAGGATTGAATCTATCTAAGGCATCTTCGAGTATTAACACTCTTGGTTGTTTTAAAATAGCTCTTGCTAAAACAATCTTTTTTGAAAGTGTATGAGACATTTGTTTACCATCAGGATATAAAATGGTATTTAGGCCATCAACTTGCTCTCTTATAAAACTCTTTAAACCAGCATTTTCTAATACTTCAAAAATTTGTTCATCAAAAATATTCTCATTTCCAAAGGTGAGGTTTTCTTTTATAGTACCTTCAAAAGGTGTTTCGTCTGATAGGGACAGGCCTAATTGAGACCTGTAAAAATTTAAATGTAAGCTATTAATAGACATGTCATTTACATAAATATTACCAGATGTTGGTTGAATAACACCAGCAATAAGTCGTAATAATGTAGATTTACCCGAACCGCTTTCACCTCTTACCAAAATGCGGCTTTTAGGATTTATGGTTAAAGAAATGTCTTTAAGTATATGTTTATCTCTATTATCAACCTCATAAGCCACATGGTCTAGCTCTATTCTAATACCTTTACCAAATTGTGGTTGCTCACCTGTTTGACTTTCTAGCGATTTATCTACAATTTGTCCAATTTTTTCAAGAGAAGTCAAGGTGTCATAAAACGGTTCTAATCCAAGAATTAATTTTTCTACCGAAGCAATTACTAATAAAATGATGATTTCAGCAGCTACAAACTGACCAATATTCATTTCTTGATTTAAAACCAAAGCCCCACCAATTAACAATAAACTAGCCGTTACTATAACCTTAAAGCTTATCATTTGAATAAATTGTAGCATTAAAACTTTAAAGTGATTCTCTCGGGCATTTAAATAGCCATTCACCAAGGTATCATTTTTACTTAGACCTAAACTTGTGCTTCCAGATAGTTTAAAGCTAATTACTGATCGTGCTATTTCTTGTATCCAATGTGCAACTTTATATTTTTTCTTCGATTCTACTAAGCTCGTTTCTAAACCTTTAATTGCCGTAAATTTGAATACAACGAATATGAGTACTAAAAGCAATAATCCAAATACGATAAAAAACGGATGGTAAAACGATAGTAAAATTAATGCAAATATTATTTGAAGCACTGCTGTAGGAACATCAATTAAAATTTTAGATAAACTCTTTTGGATGGTCAAGGTATCGAAAAAACGATTTGCCAATTCTGGCGGATAATAATTTCGCAGTTCTGACATTTTTATTTTTGGAAAGCGATAAGTCAGTTCAAAAGATGATCGCATGAAAATGCGTTGTTGTATGGTTTCAATTATTCTAAGTTGCATAAGTTGTAACAATCCAGAAAATGCTACACCCACCGTAACCAATATTACAAGAACGATCCAAGATGTTGATACTTGCGCGCCTTGAATTAGGTTAATTATGGCCTGTATTCCTAACGGAAGTGATAAAGCTACTACACCTGCAAAAATCGCATAGTAAAATATTTGTAGTATATCCCTTTTTTCAAGTTGAAGCAACCCAATTAAGCGTTGCCAGGGTGTTTTTATTTGGTTTTCCATAGTTAAGATTGTAACGTTTTTAATACTAAATCTTTGTAAAATTGAGTTGGGGTAATATCTGAATCACAATCGGTAATGGATGTGAAATGATGCTTTAAAAAATGTTGGTGTAAACTGCCTTCTAGAATAGTGCTAGCTATACTGGATGGATATTTATAATCAGGTTTTAAAGCAATTACTATGTCACGCAGGCGATGCACTATGCGTTTATAAATTATAAAATACCCTTCTTTGTTTTCTTGATCAACCTCTTTAGTGAGAAACGATTTTGAATTTTCATTGATCATGATGCGATTTAATACTACCTCATTAATGTGTGAGAAGTTAGAGTCTTCTTTAGTTGTTCTAGAAACTACCTCTATGGCTTTCTGTAGTTTATCTGATGGATTTAAATTGTGGGTTTCTAATACCAATTGATATTCTATCCAGGCCCAATACCATGACGACAAGTATAATAGAAGTTTGTGTTTACTTTCAAAATAACGATATATTGAACTCTCGTTAGAGCCTATCAAATTTCCAAGTTTTTTAAAGGTAAAACTATCAAAACCAATCTCGTCTATTAAGATAATGCTATGTTCTACAATACGTTTTCCAAGAGATGATGACTCAGGATCTTTTACATATATTTTTTCTGGAACAGTTATCTTTACATTTGAAAGCAATGAATCCATAATTAATTATTTTATACGCAAATATAATAGTAAGACTATTAGTTTTGGAAATAAAACTATTGATTTTATAAATGGTATTCATAAACAAATCTTATGAGTACGGTAATTGGGAACGATATATTTGAATATTAGTTATTTAAATTGATTTCTATTGTTAAATAGAAACGTAATTAAATTTAAAAACAGGGTTGTAAATACAAAATTCTTATAATTAGCTGAAATTAGCTTTAACATTCAATAGGTTTAGTCGATGTAGTGTAAAGCTCGTACCAATTTTTAAAGGAAATTTAGCCTTTTTAAGTAGAAAAAGGGAGTTTTTAAAAATTAAGCATTACCAAACAAGGTCTAATGACAATCTATTTTGTTTGATACCAGTTCATGAATTGGGGACGGAGAGAGGTAGGGAATGCCTAAACCTAATCCTCGAATAATAAAAAGCGCACCGATAATAACGATAAACACGGGAATGGCATTTTGAATACGTTGTCTTGCCTTACCTTTTAAAAAATGGCTAAAATAAATTGCTGTTGTCATTAGCGGGATAGTGCCTAAGCCAAAAACGGCCATATAGAAGCTGCCATCTAAGGCATTTCCGAGAGCAATAGCCGCAAACAAAGCTACGTAAACCAAGCCGCAAGGCAGAAAGCCATTTAAGAAACCAATAGTTAAAAATGTATCAATAGTCTTTTTTTGTAGCGCTTTACCCAATGCTGATTTTATTTTGGAAATAACTCTGTAAATAGGTTTAGAAATATTGTATTTGTTTAAAGTTTTTTGTGGAACTATTACTGCCAAAATCATTAAAATCCCAATGGCAATAGAAAGTTGTTGTTGAAATCCAAAAATGTATAGACTTTTTCCAATGAGTCCGAAAACTAAGCCTATTATACTGTATGCTAATAATCTACCAAAATGATAGATAGCAATTTGCGATATTTTTTTAAATGAATTGGAACGGTCTACCGGGAGCATAAAGGCAATTGGGCCACACATGCCAACACAGTGAAAACTACCCAATAGACCCAATATGAAAGCTGAAGCAAGCATGTTAATACACTATAGATTCTTTAAATAAATAAGATTTTCCTTTATATTGCCAATCTATTTTAATGTTCCAACGGCCATCTACCAAACGTTTGTCAGGTATGAGCAAATAAGGATTAGACAATGAAATAGCAGTTTCAAAGTCTAGTTGTTTGTTAGATGGCCTATATAGGAACATTTTTCCTGTAATTTTTTTGTAATCTATATCTTCGGGAAAGTTTATCTTTAAACCGTCCTCGGTACGTTCGTAGCTAATATTTGTAACTAAACTTTTAGCATTTTTAAGCTTATCAATATCTTTTTGATATTTTAATTCTTCACCGTAATAATCTTCACTTACCAAATCATGGTCGTATTTATCATCTACATTCATCGATACAATAAAGTACATAATAAAGGCAATAAACCCTACAAATGCCAACACAATTCCGGTACCCCAACTAATTTTCATAATATTTGAGTTTTATCCTTTTGAACTTATTTCAGGATTTCATTATATTAATTTTTACTATTTTTCGGCTAAAGCGTGCCTGCACTAACTAATACGAACTATCTATAACTTCTGGGGCCTAAGAAGTTAGCCGTAGTAGTTTCAATGAGTTCATCCCCCTTGTAAACGCCTATTTTTATTTTATTTCTATCGCCTGATAAGGCTGCATTATTTATTTCTATAAACAAGGTCCCTTCGGCTATGCCCTGGCTAGGTACTACAAATTTACCACTCGTAGATACAAGTTTAAGTTCACCTTTGTGAGACATTAGTTTTAAACTTACATCTTCAATATCATTAGAGGTTTTATTTACTAATTTATATGTAAAGACATTACTAATTATGTTATTGTCCTTATGTTCATAAAGTTGCCCAGGTAATCTTAAAACATTGGCTTCAACATCATTTCTTAAAAACAGCATACCAATTAGTAAACCAATCATAATGGAAAGTACAGCAATGTAGCCTTTCATTCTTGGGGTAAGTCTAAACTTTGCTTTCTTTTCAATATTTTCTTCGCTAGCATAACGAATCAAGCCCTTTGGTAGATTGATGCTTTCCATGATATGGTCGCATTCATCAATACAAGCGGTACAGTTCACACATTCTAGTTGAGTGCCATTTCTAATGTCGATTCCAGTAGGGCAAACATGCACACATTGTAAGCAGTCTATACAATCGCCATGGCCTAAAGCTGCTCTGTCTTCGTTCTTTCTAAACTTTTTTCTCCCGGCTTCACCTTCTCCTCTTTTATGATCGTATGCTACAACTATTGATTTTGTGTCTAATAAAACACCTTGTAATCTTCCGTAAGGACAAGCAATAATACATACCTGTTCTCTAAACCATGCAAATACAAAATAGAAAACGCCAGTGAATATGACCAAAGGAATAAGCGTACTTACATGTTTAAACGGACCATCTGTAACATATTGAATTAACTTATCACTACCGATTAAATATGCCAAAAAAACATTGGCTATTAAGAATGAAATGATGAGGAAAATCAGTAGTTTAAGACCTCTTTTTTTTATTTTTTCTGCATCCCATTTTTGGCGCGCCAATTTACGTTGCTTGTTTCTGTCGCCTTCAATCCAATATTCAATGAGGCGAAATACCATTTCCATGAAAATAGTTTGCGGACAAATCCATCCGCAAAAAATACGTCCGAATGCAACTGTAAACAGGGTAATAAAAACAACGCCAATAAGCATTGAAATAACAAATAAATGAAAGTCTTGAGGCCAAAACGGAAAACCAAAAATATTAAAGCGACGTTCCAAAATGTTGAACATCAAAAACTGATTCCCATTTACTTTGATAAAAGGCGACAAAAATAGAAATGCAAGTAAAAAGTAGCTAACGTATTTTCTATATTCATAAAACTTCCCACTAGGTTTTTTTGGATAAACCCAAGCGCGTTTTCCTTCCTCGGTTATGGTAGCAATAGAATCTCTAAATATTTCGTTCTCTGGGGTTTCCACTTTAGATGTGTTCACTTAAGGTTTTGAAAACCTTAAGATATTCAAGTTATTTATTTCTAAGACCTACAAGTTTTTTAAACTTGTAGGTTAATTTAGAATAGTTTGGTTGAGGTTGAGTTTTCTTTTAAATTAGTTAACAACATCGATAACAGAATCGGTTTTTATTTCCATAGCTTCTGTTGGAATGTCTTCAATAGGTGCATTCTCATCTACCCAGATATCTCCCTCAGGTGCTTTTGGATTTGCAGGTGTAGTGCCTTCAAACGTTAAAACATAGCTCGCTACCTTTGCAATTTGTGATGGTTTTAATTGTGCTTTCCAAGGAATCATACCTTTTCCTGAGCGTCCACCTTCTGATATGGTTTTAAATACATTTTTAATTCCACCCCCTAAAATCCAATGTTTGTCGGTTAGGTTCGGGCCAATACCTCCACCACCGTCTGCCATATGGCACGCTACACAGTTGGTTTCAAAAATAGATTTACCCGTGTTCAAATCTTCAGCACTGGTTAATACAGTTACTGTATTAAAGTCAACTAAGTCTTTAGCTGTTTTTTTGTATTCCTCTATTTCAATTCTAGCTTCGGCTAATTCAGTTTCTAGCTCGTCTACTTGTGTTTTGCCATCAAAAATATGGTAGCGCACTAAGTAAATAGCTGCAAACACAATTGAAGCGTAAAAGCCATATAGCCACCAAGGAGGTAAGTTGTTGTCTAATTCCTTAATACCATCATAATTATGATCTAGTATTATTTCTCCCTCTTCTTCAATTGGTTTTTGCCCCAAAAGTTTATTATAGGTTTCTTTAAGCCAGGTAAACTCAAGAGACTTTTCTTTTTCAGCTAAAAATCGTGCTTTTGCAGCTTCGTCCAATTTATGGAGCATTACATTTTCCAATGCGCCAACAATCGCTTCAATAGCAATTAATATTAACAATACTAGTAAGAGAAATAAAAGTACTGCGGGATATTCAATAAATGCAGGTTTTTCACCGGAATCTATAAAGAATTCTACTGCTCCAAAAATAATAAAGAATACTACAGGAACGCGAATCCACGATGGAACTAAATTTCTCATAATGTGTCGTTGTTTTGGTTGTCTAATGGTATATTACTAACTGTTTTTATATAGTCTTTCTTTGCGGTAACAACCCACCAAAAAAGTGCTACAAAAAAGATAAAAAAGATGAGTAGCGAAATGATAGGATATATTTCTATTCCCGCAATACTCTCCATATGGTTTTTTACAAATTTTAACATGATACTTTGTTTGCTAGGTTAGTTTTGAGCTGTTTCTACTTTAATATCGGTGCCTAAACGTTGCAGGTACGCTATTAATGCTACAATCTCTCTATTTTTCATTTCTACGAAGTCTTCACCGCTTTCAGTCGCATACTTTTTATCTGCTTCGTAATTCTTTGCAAAATCAGGGTCGCTGTATAAGTTCTGTTCTATTTGAGCACCTTGTTCCTCCATACTTTGTTGCGCGTTAGCTATCTCTTCATCTGAGTATGGTACTCCAAGTGAAACCATGGTTTGCATTTTAGCTTCCGTTTGCGATTTGTCTAGTTCATTATTGATTAACCATTGATAACGAGGCATAATAGAACCAGATGACGTGCTTTGTGGGTCGTACATGTGGTTAAAGTGCCAGTTATCAGAATACTTGCCACCAACACGGTGTAAATCTGGACCAGTTCGTTTACTTCCCCAAAGGAAAGGGTGGTCATACACGAACTCACCGGCTTTTGAATATTCACCGTAGCGCTCAACTTCACTTCTAAAAGGACGTATCATTTGTGAGTGGCAACCCACACAACCTTCACGGATGTAAATATCCCTACCTTCCAATTCTAGAGGTGTGTAAGGTTTCACGCTAGCAATAGTTGGAATGTTGGATTTCACCATAATTGTTGGAACAATTTGTATAATACCACCAATTAAAATAGCTATTGTAGCTAATAGGGTTAATTGAATTGGTCGTCTTTCTAACCAAGTATGCCAACCTTCATTCGCTGTACGTTTTTTTGTAACACGTTCTAATGCAGGAGCCTCTGCTAATTCATCTTGTACTTTGCTGCCGCTTCTTACAGTTGCGATAACGTTATACACAAGAATTAACATACCTAAAATGTAAAGTGTACCGCCAATTGCGCGCATCCAATACATTGGGATAATTTCCGTAACAGTTTCTAAGAAGTTACCATAAACTAAGGTCCCATCAGGATTAAACTGTTTCCACATACTAGCTTGCGTAAATCCTGCAACGTACATTGGTAGTGCATAAATAATAATACCTAACGTACCTAACCAGAAATGCAAGTTAGCCAAACCTAAAGAGTATAGTTTTGTTTTAAATAATCTTGGAATCAAGTAATATATAATACCGAACGCCATAAACCCATTCCAAGCTAAAGCGCCAACATGAACGTGTGCAATAATCCAATCGGTAAAGTGCGCAATGGCATTTACATTTTTAAGCGATAGCGTAGGTCCTTCAAAAGTAGCCATACCATAACCGGTAATAGCAACTACCAAGAATTTTAAAACAGGGTCTGTTCTTACCTTATCCCAAGCACCACGCAAGGTTAATAAACCGTTTATCATACCACCCCAAGACGGCATTAATAGCATAACAGAAAAAGTAACACCTAAGTTTTGTGCCCATTCAGGTAAAGCCGTATATAATAAGTGGTGAGGTCCAGCCCAAATGTATATAAAAATTAATGACCAAAAGTGTACAATAGACAGTCTATAAGAATACACAGGTCTGTTTGCAGCTTTAGGTACAAAATAGTACATCAGCCCCAAAAATGGTGTGGTTAAGAAAAATGCAACTGCATTGTGCCCATACCACCATTGCACCAATGCATCTTGTACTCCAGCGTAAACCGAGTAACTTTTCATTGCGCTTACAGGTAATTCTAAACTATTAAAAATATGTAATACAGCAACAGTAACAAACGTAGCTATGTAAAACCAAACTGCTACGTATAAATGGCGTTGGCGACGTTTTAAAATAGTCCAAATCATATTCACACCAAAAACAACCCAAACTAGTGCAATGGCAATATCAATTGGCCATTCTAATTCAGCGTATTCTTTTGATGTGGTAATGCCCAAAGGCAGTGTAATTGCAGCAGCTACAATAATAAGTTGCCATCCCCAAAAGTTGATGTTACTTAATAAATCGCTCGCCATTCGTGTTTTCAACAAACGTTGTAGGGAATAGTAAACCCCTGCAAACATAGCATTACCTACAAAGGCAAAAATAACCGCATTGGTATGTAAAGGTCTTAAACGACCAAAACTTAACCACGATATACCATCGGTTAAATTCGGGAATAAAAACATAAAGGCAAGTAGTAAGCCTACTACCATTCCCACAACACCGAAAATAATAGTGGCATAAAGGAACTTAGTAACGATTTTATTATCGTAATGAAATTGTTGCATTTCCATAATTTTAATTATTAATCTTTCTTGGTTAGTATCGTTTTATTGGTTTTATCTTTAATTAATTCGTCTTCAAATAGCATGCGTACAGACGGTGTATAACTATCATCAAACTGTCCTTTTTTAACGGCAAAAACAAATGCCACAAAAAAGATTACAGCAACTACTATGCTTACTGCTAATAAAATATATATAACACTCATACCTATATTGAAGTTATGGTTCAAAAATACTTTTAAGGTTTTTCCCAAAAGATGACATTTGTCATAATTAATAATTTTTTTGGTACTATCCTAAACTTTATAAAAGCTAAAATAATTAGGGTTTGTAACGCTTTCTTGGTTATTGCTGGTGTTTTTTATTGTTTACTCCCTTTGACTAATATAATGACAACATTCAATCCCTAAAACGGCAGTTCGCTAATGCCATTTTTTTCCAGGCTTTATGAAATATTTTTTTATGGTCTTCCCATAAAACATTTGTACTTTTGGACTTTCCAAATGTACTTTGTATTGCTAAATGTAATCAAAGTATCTTTATTTAACAATAGATATTTTTATATGAAATCATACGATGTAGCCGTTATTGGCTCTGGACCTGGAGGATATGTTGCCGCAATACGTTGTGCGCAATTGGGCATGAAAACAGCAATTATTGAAAAGTATAGCACACTTGGTGGCACCTGTTTAAATGTGGGCTGTATTCCAAGTAAGGCACTTTTAGATTCATCACACCATTATGAAGATGCCATCAAGCATTTTGAAGAACACGGTATTGAAATCCCTGGTGATGTAAAGGTGAATTTAGAGAAAATGATTGCACGTAAACAGGCAGTTGTCGACCAAACTACTGGTGGCATCGATTTTCTGATGAAGAAAAATGAAATTGACGTATACCATGGTTTAGGAAGTTTTAAAGATGCAACACATATCGCTATTAAAGGTGAAGAAACGACTGAAATAGAAGCTAAACACACAATTATTGCCACGGGAAGTAAACCATCAACATTGCCTTTTATTAAAGTTGACAAAGAACGCATTATAACGTCAACTGAAGCTTTAAAACTTAAGGAAATCCCAAAACATCTCATCATTATTGGAGGTGGCGTAATTGGTTTAGAATTGGGACAGGTTTATAAGCGTTTAGGTGCTGAAGTTACGGTAGTTGAATATATGGACAGAATAATTCCAACTATGGATGCTGGCTTATCTAAAGAACTAAATAAAGTCTTTAAAAAGGCAAAATTTAAAATGCAAGTATCACATAAGGTGAAGTCTGTTGAGCGAAAAGGTGATGCCGTAATTGTAAAAGCAGACAATAAAAAGGGAGAAGAAGTAGAGTTTAAAGGCGATTACTGCTTGGTTTCAGTTGGGCGTAGTCCATATACAAGTGGTTTAAACAGCGAAGCTGCAGGGGTAAAATTAGATGAAAGAGGTAGAGTAGAAGTAAATGACCATTTACAAACATCAGCATCAAATATTTATGCTATTGGTGATGTGGTAAAAGGTGCAATGTTAGCTCATAAAGCTGAAGAGGAAGGTGTTTTTGTAGCAGAAACTATAGCTGGACAAAAACCACATATCGATTATAGTTTAATTCCAGGTGTAGTTTATACATGGCCAGAAGTTGCTGCTGTAGGTAAAACTGAAGAAGAGTTAAAAGAAGCTGGGATAGAGTATAAAACAGGTCAGTTTCCAATGCGTGCTTTAGGTAGAAGTAGGGCTAGTATGGATTTAGATGGTTTCGTTAAGATTTTAGCCGATAAAACTACCGATGAAATTTTAGGTGTACATATGATTGGTGCGCGTGCTGCCGATATGATTGCCGAGGCTGTTGTAGCTATGGAATATCGCGCAAGTGCAGAGGATGTATCACGTATGTCGCACGCACACCCAACCTTTACAGAGGCCATCAAAGAAGCAGCTTTGGCGGCAACAGAGGATAGAGCATTACATATTTAATAAAAAGAATCAAATAATTAAAGGCGAGCTGTACATTAGCTTGCCTTTTTTTATGTTTAATAAATTAACATTTTTTTTAAACAAAATAAATGAAATTGATTAATTTTGCTATCTAAATAGTCTTTATGAAGTACCCAAAACTATTATGTTTTTTACTGATTCTCTTGTTTTCAGCGCTGGTGTCAGCTCAAAATAAATACACAATTAGTGGTACAATTACCGAAGAATCAAACGGTGAAACAGTTTTTGGAGCTTCTGTATTCTTTGAAGGCACAAGCATTGGTGCCGTAACAAACGAATATGGGTTTTACTCTATTACAGCAAATGAAGGTGACTATAAATTAGTGGTATCTTATGTGGGTTATGCGAGTATTACTATGAAAATAACGCTTGATGGTAATCTAAAAAAAGATTTTGAACTCTCAGAATCCACGACTCAATTAGACGAGGTACTTATTATTTCAGAAGAAACAGAAGGCCCTAACATTAAAAGTCCTCAAATGAGTGTTTCTAAATTAAAACTGCAAACCATTAAAAATATGCCTGTTGTTTTAGGAGAAACTGACATTATTAAATCTATTCAATTATTACCAGGGGTTACAAGTGGAGCAGAAGGTTCTGCAGGATTTAATGTACGCGGAGGTACTGCAGACCAGAATTTAGTGCTTTTAGATGAAGCTATTATTTATAACACGTCGCATTTGTTTGGTTTCTTTTCGGTATTTAATGCTGATGCTATAAAAGATGTAAAACTTTATAAAGGCGGTATTCCTGCACGTTTTGGAGGTAGAGTGTCCTCTGTTTTAGATGTGCGCCAAAAAGATGGTAATAGTAAGAATTTCGAATTGAATGGAGGTATTGGTTTTATTTCTAGTCGATTGTCTGCGGAAGGCCCTATGTTTAAGGATAAAGGTTCCTTTTTAGTGGCTGGTCGTGGTTCTTATGCTCATTTGTTTTTACAAGCATCAGGAGAGGAGAACAGTGCCTATTTTTATGACTTAAATTTAAAGACAAATTACAATATCGATAAGAATAACAAATTGTATTTATCTGGTTATTTTGGTCGCGATGAATTTAATTTTGGAGCCAATTTCAATAGTGGCTATGGTAACGCTTCAGGAAATTTAAGATGGAGCCATATCTTTAGCGATCGTGTATTTTCTAACCTGTCTTTTGTGTATAGTGATTACGACTATGTGCTAGATTTTAAATCATTTGATTTCGATTGGATTTCAGAAATTACAAATTATAATATTAAGTACGATTTAAGCTATTATCAAAGTAATAAGCTGCAATTGGATTTTGGGTTTAGTGCCATTTATTATGATTTTAATCCAGGTGAAATTAATCCAACTTCTGAAAACTCATCAATTAACCCTCTGCTTTTAGATCAAAAGCGTGCTTTTGAAAACGGCTTATATGCTAGCGCAGAGTATAAATTATCTGATAAGCTAACCGCTACTGTAGGTTTGCGCTACAGTTATTTTATTAGACGTGGCGGGCAGCCATTAACAGATTACGAAAATGGCTTGCCAATCGTGTACAATCAAACTCTTGGCGTTTATGAGGAGGGAAATGCCATTGGAGAAACAAATTATGAAAAAGAAGAAACCATAAAAACGTATGGCAATTTAGAACCACGTTTGGCATTGGCATTTCAATTAAATGAAGACTCATCATTTAAAGCCGGATACAGCCATACGGCACAATACATCCATTTATTATCCAATACACTATCGGTAACGCCTTTGGACGTGTGGACACCTAGTGGGAAGTTTATAAAACCTCAATTATCAGATCAATATGCCATCGGGTACTTTAGAAATTTCAAAAATAAAGCATATTCATTAGAAATAGAAACCTATTATAAAACCGTTGCGAATAGGATAGACTACGTTGATGGCTCTGATTTAATAGGGCAGAATACCATAGAGACTGAGATTTTAAATGGAGAACTAAGAGCTTATGGGCTAGAATTTTTATTAAGAAAGTCCAAGGGTGATTTCACTGGATGGTTGGCTTATACTATATCAAAGGCGGAGCAACGCACGCCTGGGGGTGCTGCGGGTGGCCCAGGTATTAACAATGGAGATTGGTACTATGCTCCGCATGATAGAACACATGATGTATCTGCAACTGGAAGCTATAAATTGAATGAAAAATGGAATTTCGGGGCAAATCTAATATATCAAACAGGCCGACCAGTTACATATCCCGATGGGCAATATACCTACGAAGATTTAAATATTGCCAATTTTTCGGATAGAAATGCCAGTAGATTAACGGATTACCATCGTATTGATGTTTCTGCAACTTATGTGCCCAATAGAAAGCCAGATAAGCGCTGGAAGGGAGAGTGGGTATTTGGTATTTATAATATTTACAACCGCAGAAATGCAGCCTCTATTTCTTTTGGGCAGAATAGGGAAACCGGTGCAAACGAGGCTACACGAACGGCTATTTTTGGTATTGTACCTTCCGTATCATATAATTTTAAATTTTAGACTATGAAGCATCATATATATAAAATCATCATTTTTATTTTGGTACTTTTTATGTCATGTACAGATGTGGTTGATGTTGATGTGCCCGAAGCTGCACCCAGATTAGTGGTTGAAGCCTCTATCGATTGGGAAAAAGGTACTCAAGGCAATACACAATTTATCGAATTGTCTATGTCAACACCTTTTTTTGAAAACTTAAATAATACTACTGTAGCTGGGGCTTCTGTGAAAATCACCAATAATGTTTCAAATGAAGAATTTATTTTTACAGATCAAGGTGAAGGTATTTATGCAACATCTAGTTTTATTCCTATATTAAATCAATCCTATACCTTGGAAATAAATTACCAAGGAGATACCTACATTGCAGAAGAGACCATGACGCCTGTTGTTGATATCGATGAAATAAGTCAGGCCACAGTTGGAGGTTTTAATGATGATGCTTTAGAGGTTGATATCTATTTTAACGATCCACCAAACGAAGAAAATTTTTACTTATTTAGATTTGAAGAAGAGGGCGATTTGTTGCCTGAATTATTAGCCATACCAGATGAGTTTACCGACGGTAACATGATGAAAGTGTTTTTTGAAAAGGAAGATGATGAGGATACAGGACAAGAAGAATTTCAACCGGGCGATATAGCCCATATAAAGTTCCATGGTATTTCAAAACAATATTTTAACTATATAGATTTATTGATTGATCAGTATGAAAATGCTCAAAACCCTTTTGGTACCGTTCCCGCAACGTTAAAAGGAAATGTGGTGAATCCTTCAAACCCAAATAACTATGCTTTTGGATATTTTAGGCTAGTACAGGTTATTGAAGCTACGTACGTCTTCCAGTAATTAAATCCGTTTTTAAAACTAATTATGCTGTCCAAGTTTGTATTAAGAGCAACTTGTTGTACGTTATTGCTAACTTACGTACTAAATGCGTACTTATCTTTACAATTTTTAGTACATCATTACATTTTTTTTACTTTCTTTTGTTAAACATGTGACCTCCTAAAAGATCATGTGTCTTAAAACCATCAACTATTATCAATATAGCTAAAGGCTACTTGAACACTATAGAAGACATTAAAAGCAAATCAGATTAAGAACTGGTAGGAGCGATCGTTAAAACGAACGACACCTTGCTTTTTGAAGTGCTTTATGATAGGTATGCAACATTAGTGTATAATAAGTGCTATGGCTTTGCAAGGGATAAAGATGAGGCTAAGGATTTAACACAGGATGTATTTTTAAAACTTTTTGTGAAGTTGGCCAGTGTAAAGGTAAATCTAAATTTTCTACATGGTTATATGCATTTACATATAACCATTGTGTAAATTATGTTACTAGAAATACAGCGAAAAAAATACAGAAACAATCTGTTGACTACAAGGATGTAGAAAATGTTTCTGATAGTGAAATAGAAGATAAGGATTTTCTCAATATGCGTGTAGATAAGCTAAAAAAAGCTATGGAATTAATTTCACCTGATGAGAAAATGATACTATTGCTAAAGTACCAAGACTATTTAACCATAAAAGAAATAGTCTCGGTTTTAGGAATTGGGGAGAGCGCTGTTAAAATGCGTATTAAAAGGGCAAAAGATAAACTGATACAAGTGTATTCAGAGTACTGATAACCAATGGAGAATCCATTTAAACAAATAAATACACCGCTAAAGGAGGTCCCGCCAGAACTAAAGTCGAAGGTGATGAGCGATATTGCTATGGCGAAGCTTATAATGGATTTGGCTGCATTATTTTCCTATAATATGGGTCATGTTATAGAAACGGTAATTAGTAAAAGAGCTAAAAAGTAAATAAATTATAACCCTAGAAATATGAAATTTATTGATCAACTAAAAGAATCGCTTCAAACCGTTTGGTATGAAATTGCTGCTTCTGCTCCAAAAATACTTGGTGCAATTGGTGCTATTATAATTGCACTTTTAGTTATTAAGCTATTAGTGAATATTATAAAAAAGGCATTAAAAATTGTTAAAGCAGATAAATTAGATGATAAGTTAAATCAAATTGAATTATTTGGTGACAAAAAGTTTGAGTTTAGCGTTATTGATATTATTGTAAAGTTTGTGAAATGGTTGCTCTACATTTTATTGATTTTTATAATTACAGATATTTTAGAGTTAACCATGGTTTCTGAGGGGTTAAAAAGCCTACTAGGTTATCTTCCTAAATTATTTACCGCATTAGCCATATTTATTTTAGGACTGCTGTTTGCAAACTTTGTTAAAAAATCCTTGCAATCGTTTTTTGAAAGTATGGAAATGTCTGGTGCTAAAATTATAAGTCAAATTGTTTTTTTAATGCTTTTGGTTTTTGTGTCTGTTACAGCTTTAAACCAAGCAGGTATTGATACCGAAATAATCACCAGCAATATTACACTCATAATCGGTGCGTTATTGTTAGCTTTTTCTATAGCTTTTGGATTGGGTGCGCGTAATGTTATAGAAAAACTACTAAGTACGTTTTATACTAGGAAGTTATACGAAGTAGGACAAATTATAGAGTTTAACGATATACGTGGTGAGGTAGAAGCTATTAATAGTATATCGGTTACGTTAAAAACGAAAACAGGTAGGTTAATAGTACCTATCAGTGATATTGTAGAGAGTCAAGTAAGCGTGCAGGATTAACCTTAAGTTAGGGTTAAAATTTGGTTGGTTACTTTTCTGTAAGCCCAAACGCTCTCTACATTTTATAATTCCTTTTCATTTGTTTGAGAAGGGATTTTTTTGTTTGTTATAAACAAAGATTTGGCGCAATAATTAATTATCGAAATATAAATCAAGTATAATAGTTTAGGTAAATTACTATCATCTTTATTTATAACACGCCGACAAGATAATAGTCATTTTAAGCATTTGTATCACGAGTAACTGCTTAAAAAAATTTAATCAAGAAAGAAACCAACAACCAATAATTACTTCCGTTTATTCCGCTTATTATAATTCTTATCGCCGCGAGTTTTAGGTTTTTTATATTTTTTAGCAATTTCTCTGCGGTAAGAACCTCCTAAATTTTCCTTTTGGTTTTTAGCTTTCTTTTCATGAAATGCTGGTCCGGGAGTGTCTTCATCGCGACGCTTTGTAGGATTGTTGCGCTCTCGTATTTGCAAACGTTCTTCTTCTATTAATTCTGTAGAAATTTCAACGGTTTGAGGAAGTTCTAAAACAGGGATTTTCATTTGCATTAAACCTTCAATGCTTTCAATGGCGTCCTGTTCTTTTTCTGCAGTAAACACCAAAGCTTCCCCTTCGCGTTCTGCACGACCCGTTCTACCAATACGGTGCATATAGTTTTCAGGATAAGAAGGTGTATCAAAATTAATCACATGGGAAATATTATCAATATCCAAGCCACGGGCCATTACATCGGTAGCGATTAAAATTCTATTATGGCCTTCACGAAACTGTTCAATACTGCGTAATCTATAATTCTGTGTTTTGTTAGAATGAATAACACAGAGTTCTTCTTTAAAAAACTCATCTAACTTCTCAAATAAACGGTCTGCCATTCGTTTAAATGCTACAAAAATTAGCACTTTCTTAAACTGTTCTTCGTTACGCAATAAATGCAACAGTAAATTTACCTTGGTGTGAAAATTTGGTACATTATACCGATGTTGCGAAATATTATCTAATGGTGTTCCAGAAACAGCAATGGAAACGCGTTCTGGGGTTTTAAAAAAATCAGAAATTAAAGCATCGACATCTTCAGTCATGGTTGCGGAAAACATAATGTTTTGCCTGCGCTCTGGAAGTATATCAAAAATATTGATCAGTTGATGGCGAAACCCCAAATCTAACATCACGTCTACTTCATCAATCACTAACTTTTGAATTGATTTTAGTTGCAATACCCTGCTAACGGCCAAATCGTACAAACGTCCAGGAGTTGCTACAATAATATCCAAACCTTGTGCTACTGCCTGTTTTTGGGTATTAATATTTGTGCCGCCATACACACCTAGCACACGGTTATTAATATATATGGAAAGTTTTTCAATATCACCAACTACCTGTACTACCAGCTCTCTAGTGGGCACCAAAACCAACACACGAGGATTATCTTGTGTTGAGAATTTCAAATTCCTTAAAATGGGTAACATATAGGCGAAAGTTTTGCCAGTACCAGTTTGTGCAATACCAACAGTATCCCTTCCTGAAGCTACTACGCTAAAGGCTTCAGCCTGTATGGGGGTTGGTGTGGTAAAGCCTAAATCATCTAAGGCATTATATAAAGGCGTGTTTAAATTTAGGTCTTTAAAGGTCATAAACTTTTTATAAGATGCAGCAAAGATAGATTTTTTTAGCATGTCTAAATTTCGGTAATTTGCAATTAATCCTTTTTTGCTATTGAGAACAATACAAAATCATAACATAGCGCATGTTTCCGAATTTAAAAATCAATTACTGATTTGGGCACAACAATACGATGATGTGGTTTGGTTAGATTCTAACGACTATACACAGAAATTCACAAGCTATGATGCGGTTTTAGCTGTAGATGCGTTTACGAGTATTCAAACAGATTTTAATGATGGGTTTGAGAAATTAAAGGAATATCAAACCAATACTAATGATTGGGTTTTTGGCTATTTAACTTACGATTTAAAAAACGACACCGAAGATTTAAAGTCGCAAAACCTTGATGGTTTAGGCTTCCCAGATTTGTACTTCTTTCAGCCAAAAAAATTGTTTTTTCTTAAGGGAAATCGTTTAGAAGTTCAATATTTAAAATGCGTGGATGATGCGCTAAAAGAAGATTTAGAAAATATTTGTAGTTACAAGGAATTAGAACGAGACAATCTCTGTAGTGATATTAAAATAAAACTTAGAATCCATAAAGACGAATATTTCCAAAAGGTAAACCGTATTTTAGAACATATACATCGTGGGGATATTTACGAAGCTAATTTTTGTCAGGAGTTTTATGCCGAAAACACATGTATACATCCTTTGGAAACCTACCAAAATTTAAACAACATCTCCAATGCGCCTTTTGCTTCTTTTGTGAAGTTTTTTGATAAATATGTATTGTGCGCTTCACCAGAGCGCTACATAAAAAAAGAGAATGAGACCATTATTTCGCAACCCATAAAGGGAACAGCAAAGCGTTCTAGTAAACCTAAAGAAGATTTACAATTAAGAAATGCATTGCAAAATGACGAAAAGGAGCGTAGTGAAAATATCATGATAGTAGATTTGGTGCGTAACGATCTATCTAAAACTGCATTAAAAGGCAGTGTAATAGTTGAGGAACTTTGTAAAATTTACACATTCGACCAAGTGCACCAAATGATTTCTACAGTAACTTCAAAAGTAGATAAATCTACACATCCTGTGGATGTTATAAAAAGCACTTTCCCTATGGGAAGTATGACGGGAGCTCCAAAAGTTTCTGCTATGAAGATTATTGAGACTTTAGAGGAAACCAAGCGGGGGGTGTATTCTGGTGGTATAGGTTATTTTTCGCCAGATGGCAACTTCGATTTTAATGTTGTAATTAGAAGTATTTTGTACAACGCAACGGCAAAGTACATCTCGTATTCGGTTGGCGGTGCGATTACAGCGAAAAGTGACCCCCTAAGGGAATACGAGGAATGTTTGGTAAAGGCTAAAGCAATGCGCGAAGTTTTAGAGAACTAATCCAGATGTTCTTTAAAATCTTCCATCACTAAATCCAAAATACGCTCTACGCGTTTTACTTCAATATTCTTAATTTTCGCAATATCTTCAAAACTTAATTTTCCAAAAATGAACAAGTCTACCACATCAGAAACTCTTAGTGGTAAATAGGTGTAGAATTTTCCCAACAAATATTTATTGCGTTTAGCGGATATATCAGAGATTTCTAGGGCATTTTCTATAGATGTATTGTTGTCGTCATAAACAAACACATGCTTTTTTTCTTGGTCTTGATGGTACGAGATATCGCTCAACTCATCATTCATTATGAAATCAAAATCCTCATCTACGGTAAACTTTTCGTCCAAACCATCGAGTTCATTCGTTAAAATGGAATGCGTGCTCATAGTGTTTTGGTGGAACGCTTCCTTTTTAAAAAGCTCATCCAAATCGGCATCTACAATTTTAAACAGTTCAATTTTAATAATGGCCGCATCGGCATCAACATTGTATCCTTTTTCGTAAAATTTCGCGATACCTTCGTCTATAATATCATGAGATTTATACATGTTCTTCGGGATAATCTTGGTAGACTCCGCGATATACAGGCGATGTTTTACATACGCTTGCAAATGTTGTGTGGCAGAAAACACCCTTTTTATCAAATTCAGATTTGGTAGCTTTATCCTTTAATTTATCTATCGTACACATGGCTCAACAATTTTAATATTACTGTCTTAAAGTTACAAAAAAACTAAAATGGACATATGATTTTTGTCATACAAAAATTGATTTATGATGCTTATATACATTATGGCGCAACCCTAAAGGGTCGGGCTTTCCGCTAATAGTTTTGGCTTCCCGCATTGGCGGGACCAAAAGCTGCCGCTGCAATCCCTTGCGCACCTATCTGCAAGCTTAGTTTTCAAAAACTAGATTTATGCTGGTTTGCTTTAACTACTTATGGGTTTAGCGTAGTCGAAACCTAATGACATATAAAAATCTAAAAACTTTGCGTCTTCACTACTATACAAGAATAAAATAAAATTTAATTCGTTTGTTTTACGCAACCTTTGTAAAGAAATGCATCATTATATAAAAGTACTTATGAAAAAACACTTAAAGTTTATTTTATTGGCGCCACTTTTTATGGCTGTTTTATGTGAAGACGTTATAGATGAATGTGGTTTAGAAGACCCTGAAGTTTATGAAATAAATGTAGAAAACATAGTTGAAACCTATGCTGTAGATCAGACTATTTGGCTTAATGCGCAAATATCATCAATGCTTGTGGATTATTGCACTGAAGCTACTACGCCAGAACTCATAACAGATACTCAAGTATTTTTAGATGGATTATTCGTCTTAAAACTTGTTAATCAAACAGAATTCAACGCAGAAGTATTTACAGATGCAACGATAAGCTACGATATTGGAGAACCCTTCAGTTTTAATGCATGTTCCGAAGCCATTCATTACCTTCCAGAACTCACGAACGATAATCTTTTTTATGAGTATAGATTGGGTATCTCAATTAACACAACGGGTGATTATTGTATTGTTAATGCAAGAAATAATGTGTTTAGCACTGAGAATCAAAACAATGCAGATATATTTGATAGTTACAATACGTTAGAAAATCAAATAAAATTTAAAAGTTGTAACATTACCTTTACCAGAAATGGAACAGACGGACATTATTTTTTTAGAGTTCAATAATGTGTTGTTGTATTTTATGACTTATAAATTATTGCGTACATCTTAATTTCAATAACTTTGATGTGTGCAACAAGATTTCAAAAAACATATTGATAAAAAATTCCCTTTCCTAAAAGAAAGTAAACTGCTAATTGCTATTTCTGGAGGTATTGATAGTGTAGTGTTAACCCATTTATGCCATAAATCAGATTTAAAAATAGCTCTAGCACATTGCAATTTCAATCTAAGAGGAGATGAAAGTGATGCTGATGAAGATTTTGTTGTTGAACTCGCAGAAGATTTAAATTTAGAAGTGTTTGCGCAACGTTTTGATACAAAGCAATATGCTGAGGATAACAAACGCTCTATACAAATGGCAGCGCGTGAGTTGCGCTACAGTTGGTTTAGCGAATTAGCAGAACAATTACAATTCGATTATATTTTAACGGCACACCACGCTGACGATAATTTAGAAACATTTTTAATCAATTTTACTAGAGGAACAGGGCTAGAAGGTTTAACAGGAATTCCTGAAGTAAATGGTAAATTTGTGCGTCCGTTATTACCATTTTCAAGCGAACAAATTGATGTGTTTGCTAAAGAAAATAACATCAAATGGCGAGACGATAGCAGTAACAAATCGGTTAAATATTTACGAAATAAATTACGGCATGAAGTGGTGCCGATTCTAAAGGAAATCAATCCAAGTTTATTACAAAGTTTTCAATCTACTTTAGAAAATTTAAGAGATACTGCAGATATTGTTGAGGAAAGCACAAATGCTGTTTTAAAGCGTGCAATTACAACTATGAATAACGATCATATTGCTTTTAAAATTTCAGAATTCAAAAAGGTAAATAATCCCAAAGCGTATTTGTTTGAGGTGTTTAAAAGTTTTGGTTTTACAGAGTGGAATGATATGTTGGATTTATTGGATGCAGAAACGGGTAAGCAAGTACTGTCCAACACGCACCGTCTCATTAAAAATCGAGACCATTTACTGCTAAGTACAATTTCCTTTGAAGAAATCGAAACAATTTCAATTTCAAAAAACGAAACCAAAAAAGAAACAGCTTTTGGAGTTTTATTTTTTAACGAAGCAGATACAATTTCTAGGGACAAACCCAATGCAATTTATGTAGATAAAGATAAATTGAAATATCCACTTCAATTAAGGAAACGTCAAGAAGGCGATGTGTTTTATCCCTTGGGAATGCAAGGGAAAAAGAAGTTGAGTAAGTATTTTAAAGATGAAAAGTTTTCCCTTTTAGATAAGGAAAATACTTGGTTATTATGTTCGGGAGAAGACATTGTTTGGGTTATAAATAGAAGAGCTGATGATAGGTTTAAGGTTACTGAAACAACTAAACAAATTATGAAAATAGAATTGAAAGATTAGTGTTACACCGAGTGCAGTCGAGGTGTTTCGTCAACAAGACCATCTAAATATGAAAATCCAAGGTCAAATAGTAGACATACAAAACAAAAGCATTTACAAAGGTGAAATCACTTTTGAAAATGGTAAAATTGTATCGATTGAAGAAAAAAATCATGATGTACAACATTATATTCTTCCTGGATTTATAGATGCCCATATTCATATAGAAAGTTCCATGTTAGTGCCTTCAGAATTTGCTAAAATAGCAGTAAAACATGGTACAGTCGCCACGGTTTCAGATCCGCACGAAATCGCTAATGTTTTGGGTGTGGCAGGTGTAGAGTTTATGATTGAAAATGGTAAACAAGTCCCTTTTAAATTCAATTTTGGAGCACCGTCTTGTGTACCTGCAACTAATTTTGAATCAGCCGGAGCCGTTATAAATTCCGAAGGAATTAAAAAACTATTAGAACATTCCGATATCAAATACCTAGCGGAAATGATGAATTACCCAGGTGTTTTATATGATGATGAAGAAGTTTTAAAGAAAATAGAATGGGCAAGACATTTTAATAAACCTATTGATGGGCATGCACCAGGAGTAAGAGGGGATGATATTTCAAAGTATATAAATACTGGAATTTCAACAGACCACGAGTGTTTTACGTTCGAAGAAGCCTTAGAAAAGCTTCAAAAAGGTATGAAGATTTTGATACGCGAGGGAAGTGCTGCGAAAAACTTCGAAGCATTAGTCGGCTTATTACCAAGGCATTTTGAAAAGATGATGTTCTGTAGTGACGATAAACACCCAGACGATTTACTGGTGGGTCATATTAATCAATTATGTGTCAGATCAGTTTCAAAAGGTATAGATGTTTTTAAAGTATTGCACGCGGCTTGTGTAAATCCTGTAAAACATTATAGTCTCGATGTTGGTTTATTGAAAGCCGGCGACTTAGCTGATTTTATTGTGGTTGAAGATTTGGTGAATTTCAAAACACTTCAAACCTACATCAATGGCGAATTAGTTTTTAAGAATGGAAAATCTTTAATTAAACCAGTATCATTTGAAAATTTAAACAATTTTAATTGCGAAAAGAAGGTGGTTTCAGATTTCAAACTCGAATCGTTTTCAAAAAATATAAGAGTTATTGAAGCTTTAGAAGGACAGTTAGTTACTAATGAATTAATTGCAGAAGCTACAGTTGAAAATGGTAATCTGGTTTCAAATACAGCAAAGGATATTCTTAAAATTACGGTAGTTAACCGTTATCAAAACCAGAAACCATCTATAGCGCTTATTAAAAACTTTGGTTTAAAAGAAGGGGCAATAGCATCATCAGTAGGCCATGACTCGCATAACATCATTGCCGTTGGTGTTTCAGATGAGGCTATTTGTAATGCTGTGAATTTAATTATTGAAAACAAAGGCGGTATTTGTGCGGTTTCTAATGCTATTGAAAAAATTGTACCACTACCTGTTGCAGGAATTATGAGCGATAAAGATGCCGAAACTATTGGAAAAGCCTATGCGGAATTAGATAAGTTTGCTAAACGATTGGGTAGTAAATTATATGCGCCTTATATGACGCTTTCCTTTATGGCGTTACTTGTTATTCCATCACTAAAATTAAGTGATAAAGGATTGTTTGATGGTGATAATTTTAAGTTCACTTCATTAAATTTTAATTAAAACTAATAACAAAATTATTATCAAATTAATGCCAGTACTAGAATCAAAGTATAAACCACCATTTTATCTCAAAAATGGGTACGTAACAACCGTTTATTCAGGACTTTTTAGAAGTATTAATTTAATACAGGAACGAGAGCGCATTACATTAAGCGACGGTGATTTTTTAGATTTAGACTGGAGTTTTTCCAAAGAAAAATCTAATAAACTCATTATACTTTTACATGGACTGGAAGGTCACGGGCAACGACCTTATGTAACCGGTGCAGCTAAATTATTCAATGGAAATGGAATAGATGCTGTTTGCGTAAATTTTAGAGGTTGCAGTGGGGAAGATAACAGGTTTTATTACAGTTATCATTCCGGAGCCACGGGAGATTTAATTGAGGTGATTCAGCATGCCATTTCAAATAAAAACTATTCAGAGATATATTTAAAGGGAATAAGTCTTGGTGCTAATATTATTTTGAAATATTTAGGTGAAAGCAATAGCGTGCCAAAAGAAGTAAAAGCTGGTATAGCTGTATCTGTGCCATGTAATTTATCAGGTGCGGCCAAAGAACTACATACTTTTAAAAATAAGCTATACCATGACAGATTTTTAAAACCTTTAGTGAAAAGACTTCAACAGAAACAAGAACGTTTTCCAGATGCGATAAAGATTGAGGAGATAACCTCGATTAAAACATTATATGATTTCGATAATATTTACACATCTAAAGCACATGGGTTTAAAGATGCTGAAGATTATTATAAAAAATGTTCTAGCCTACAATTTCTTGATAACATTGAAGTTCCTACGCTAATCATAAATGCATTAAACGATTCGTTTTTATCCCCTGAATGTTACCCTGTGAAAAATGCCAAAGACAATACAAATGTGTTTTTAGAAATGCCTAATTATGGCGGACATTCCGGTTTCATCGATAGAAAAAATGTGTACTATAATGAAAAGCGTGCATTTGAGTTTATTCAACAATTTAACTAGCGTTTTAGGCTCTCGGGAAATCCTTCAATAGCAATGTCCCATAATTCTGGAAGTACAAAATACACGAATAGTGTTAACAGTATTATGGAGATAATATTCATTACAATTCCCTTGCTCACCATATGTGGAATTCTTAAGTAGCCCTAACCAAAAACGACAGCATTACGTGGAGTTGCTACAGGGAGCATAAAAGCACAATAGGCAATAATGCAGCTGCTGCGGAATAGCTTCAGTGATCCACCAAATAGCAATCTAAACGGTTGAAGCCAAAATACCATTGGCATCATCAGATAGTCCTTCAGGATTAAAGAATAGTCTAATGATTATAAATAAAATAGGACCAAATATTTGGCCAATACGTTTTGAATTTATCATCTGTATTTTAAAACATTCAACCATTAAAAATAGGTTTATTTTTTTAGTAGGAACGAATAAAAGGTAGATGCATTAGATGTAAACAGAATAAAATAAGAATAACTTAAGGTGATTTTTAAAAATTAAAGCAATGTTAAAACAGATTTTTAGAGATTTATTGAAAATTATTTTTTCTATATTGAATAAAAATTTAATACTATGCCAACGTTCAACTTAAAAATTAATAACAAGAAACACATTGTTGAGGCTGATGCCGACACACCATTGCTTTGGGTTTTGCGAGATCATATTGGGCTTGTAGGTACTAAATTTGGTTGTGGTATTGGGCAATGCGGCGCATGTACTATTCATTTAGATGGTAGTGCTACAAGAAGTTGTTTACTTCAAGTATCTCAAGTTGAAGATATGGAGATTACAACCATTGAAGGGCTTTCTGAACATAACGATCACCCTGTACAAAAGGCTTGGAAGGAAATTGATGTCCCGCAATGTGGTTATTGTCAAGCAGGACAAATTATGACGGCTTCTGCATTTCTTGATGAAAATCCAAATCCTTCAAGAGATGAAATTAGAAACGCCATGAACGGTAATATTTGCAGATGTGCGTCTTACAATAGTATCGAGGAAGCTGTAAAATTAGCATCAGAAAAAATAAGTTAATCCAATCATAACGAAGAAAATGAAACATACATTTAGTAGAAGGTCATTCTTAAAAACATCGGCATTAGCAAGTGGCGGTATGTTAATTGGGTTTAACCTGTTTAATGCCTGCAAATCAGATGTCGAGCTACCTGTAGATTTAAGTCAGCTTAATTATAAGGATTTTAACGCATACATTAAAATATCACCGGAAGGAAAAGTGACGATATACTCTGTTAACCCAGAAATTGGACAAGGGGTGAAAACATCTATGCCAATGATAATTGCTGAAGAGTTAGATGTTCCTTGGGAAGACGTTTACGTGGTTCAAGCACCTTTAGATACTGAAAATTTTAGTGGTCAAGTTGCGGGTGGTAGTCAATCTATTCGAAGAAGTTGGCAGCCCTTACGCGAAACAGGGGCTACTGCAAAACAAATGCTGGTAAATGCAGCTGCTGCACGCTGGGGCGTAGATGCCGGTACCTGTACTGCTAGCGCAGGTGTTATTACTAATTCTAACGGAGAAACACTTGGGTACGGCGATGTTGTTGAATCTGCAGCTAATTTAAAAGTTCCTGAAGAAATTACTTTAAAAGATCCAAAGGATTTTAAAATTATAGGTAAAGGAAAACGTAATGTTGATATCGATAAGATTACCACAGGAAAACCTTTATTTGGTTTAGATTATAAAGAAGAAGGCATGGTGTATGCTTCAGTTTTAAGACCTCCAGCTTTTGGGCAGGTTTTAGACTCTTATGATGCTACAAAAGCCAAAGCACTTCCTGGGGTTACAGATGTAATCACAATTGGCGAAAAAGCGCGAATGTTATTAAATAAAGGAAAACCAAATTGGAGTGTAAAATTAAGTACAACAGATAAAGTAGTGGTTATTGGAAATACAACATGGGATGTTATAAAAGGAAAAAAAGCCATTACTGCCAATTGGAAAACAGATTCTGAATTAGAGAGTTCTGAAGATCATGATGTAAAATTACTAAATTTATTAGAGGGTGAAACTTTTAAAACACGACGTAAAGACGGTAATGTGAAAAAGGCCTTTGCTGATGCCGATAAAGTTTTAGAACGTGTTTATGAATCTACATTTTTACCACATAATACTTTGGAGCCAATGAATTTCTTTGCCAATGTTACTGCTGATAAAGTGCATTTGGTTGGGCCAACCCAAACACCTGAAGCTGCCGCAAATGCTGTAGCAAGTATGTTAGGGCGACCTGTAGAAGATGTTCATGTAGATCTTACTAGAATGGGCGGTGGTTTTGGCAGACGACTTTACAATGACTATGTTTTAGAAGTAGCAGAAATTTCCGATACCATAAAGAAACCAGTTAAGATGGTCTCTACCAGAGAAGATGATATGACTACTGGTGTGTATCGTCCTGCTAGTAAATATAAAATCGCGGCTTCTATAAAAGATGGAAAACTTACAGGATACCATCTTAAAGAAGCGTGCGTTAATAGTAATATGTATGGATTAATTCCTAACTTTTTCCCTGCTGGAGCTATTGAAAATTACCAAGTGGATAGTGCCCAATTAAAAAGTAATATTACTGTGGGTGCTTGGAGAGCGCCATATACCAATTTTTTAGCGAGTGCAGAACAAAGTTTTTTTGATGAGTTAGCAGAAGAGTTGGGTGTAGACCGAGTGCAACTACATATGGATTTGTTAGATAATGTAAAAAAGAATCCTGATGCAAAAATAGAGTACAGCCCAGAGCGATTGCAGAGTGTTTTAAAAATGGTGGTAGACAAATCCAACTGGGGTAAAACTGCAGATGGTGTTTATCAAGGCTTATCAGTTTACTATTGTCACAATACGCATGTAGCTGAGGTTGCAGATGTCACTATGGAAAATGGTATTCCAGTAGTAAAAAAAGTGACCTGTGCTATAGATTGTGGTATTGTAGTAAATCCGTTAGGTGCTATGAATCAAGCTAAGGGTGGTGTTTTAGATGGTATTGGTCACGCTTTGTATGCCGATTTTGGTTTTAAAAACGGTGTACCAACTGCCAATAACTTTAATTCCTATCAATTAATCAGAATAGGACAAACTCCTAAGGTAGACGTGCATTTTGTTGAAAGCGATATTGCGCCAACAGGATTAGGTGAGCCAACGCTGCCACCTGTAGGTGCTGCGGTTGCAAATGCGATTTACAAGGCCACAGGTAAGCGTTTAACGAAATTCCCCTATATGAATAATATGAATTCAAAATCCAGCATAGTAGGGTAACATTCACGATGACGCACGAATTTAAGAATATCATAGAAGAAGCTATAAATGCTAAAAACAGAGGCTTAAAATCTGTTTTAGGCTCGGTAGTGGATTTAGATGGTTCTTCATATCGAAGACCTGGAGTACGTATGTTGATCTTGGAAGACAACACAATGATAGGTGCAGTAAGTGGCGGATGTGTTGAAAAAGAGGTATTGTTGCAAGCACTATCTGTTTTTAAAACAGGACAATCCAAGATGATGACTTATGATGGGAGATATCGATTAGGTTGTGAAGGTGTTTTATATATTCTTTTAGAAGAAGTAAGATTTGAAATATCTTTTGAAACCTTTTTTTTTAAATGTTTGAATGATAGAAAAATATTTGATGTCATTTCATATTACAAAAGGGAACTAGGTGTTTTTGAAGATATTGGTTCTGAGGTAAAAATTGAAAATCAAACTTTTTGTATTTCTGAAAGAAGTTCAAAAAAAGAAGGCAACTTAATTTTTCGTCAAGAGATGCCGCCATGTTTTAAATTGATGATCATTGGTGCAGAACATGATGCTGTTCAACTATGTAAGTATGCATCATTAACTGGCTGGGAGGTTACCGTTGTTGCAGGAGTTTCTGAACCCAAATCTATTGGTAATTTTGCTGGAGCAGCAGAATTAATTACAACAACACCAGAGCATTTAGATGTAACTTTAATTGATGATCAAACTGCAGTTGTATTAATGACTCATAATTTTGCTTACGATCTGCGACATCTTGTAGCATTAAAAGATACATCTCCTAATTATATCGGTGTATTAGGACCGTCAAAGCGACGTGAGGATTTATTATCTCAATTCATAGAATATTGTCCAGAGATTTCAGATGAATTTTTAGAACGTATTCATGGACCATCAGGTTTAGATATTGGTTCAGAAACACCACAAGAAATTGCTATATCTATAGTGTCTGAAATTTTAGCAGTTACAAGGAAGCGTAATCCTATGTTTTTGAGCAAGAAAACTGGTAGTATTCATTCCAAATATTAGTCTTGCCAAAATTATCAAATATCTCAATAGTCATTTTAGCCGCTGGATCTTCAACGAGAATGGGCAGTCCTAAACAGCTTTTAAAATGGAAAAATAAATCATTTATTGCACATGCAATTAATGTTGCTGAGAATTCAAAAACTGAAGAAATTATTGTTGTTTTAGGTGCAAATTCAGAAGCTATTACCTCTGAAATTATAGGAACTTCAGCTTCAATATTGATTAATAATGAATGGAATAAAGGCTTGGGTAAATCCATAGCGTGTGCGGCAAATCACATATTAAACGTTAATAAAAATTGTACAGGATTATTAGTTGTTCTTGCGGACCAACCATTTGTAACAGCTGATTATTTAAATAAAATGATTGATATTTATGAAAATGGTAAATCTAGCATAGTTGCAACTATATATCCTTCAAATAAAATAGGGGTTCCAGCATTGTTTGATCGTGTTTATTTTAAACAATTATCACAATTATCCGGAGACGAAGGCGCAAAGACCATAATAAAGAAATACAGAAATTTAGTAAATGCGTTAAACCCAAATTTTATTAATGTGGATATTGATACTAAATCAGATTTTGATCAATTATCTAAAGGAAAATTCAACTAACTTGATAGATTGCTGATATTTTAGTTTATAGATTAATTTGCGTCGAATGGATCTGCTATTGGTATTTCAAGTATTTGTATAAACTTGAAACAAAATTTGCTATATTAGAATTATGAGTGACTTACCACAAGATAAAGCCTTAACCCCTGAAAAATTCGAGCATCTAAAAACTAAAACTCCGCCAACTAATAGTGCTGGATTTGGTGGGCTAAAGGCAGCTCTTAATCATGCCAATAAGTATATGAAGCTTAAAGATGTTATAAAAGCATCTTTTAAAATGAACCAAAAAGGTGGTTTTGATTGTCCTGGTTGCGCATGGCCAGATCCTGATGACGACCGTTCTTCTTTAGGTGAATATTGTGAAAATGGCTTGAAAGCCATGGCTGAGGAAATGCAAAATAAACTCATCAATCGAGAATTTTTTGAAAACAACTCTGTTGACTCGTTAGCTGAATTATCCGATTTTGAAATTGGTAAATCAGGCCGGTTGTCAGAACCAATGTTTTTGCCTAAAGGCGCCACACATTACAAGCCGATTTCTTGGGATGATGCTTTTACAAAAGTAGCTGAACATTTAAACGCGTTAAATAACCCTGATGAAGCGGTGTTCTACACGTCTGGTAGAACTACCAACGAGGCTGCATTTTTATACCAATTGTTTGTTAGGGAATACGGTACATCAAATTTACCCGATTGTTCTAATATGTGTCATGAAGCTAGCGGAAGTGCACTGTCTGAAACATTAGGTATAGGCAAAGGTTCGGTAACATTAGATGATTTATACAAGGCAGAATTGGTCATGGTCGTGGGGCAAAATCCAGGTACTAACCACCCTAGAATGCTTTCGGCATTAGAAAAAACAAAACAAAATGGTGGAAAAATTATAACGATAAACCCTTTGCCAGAAGTAGGTTTGATGAAGTTTACTGATCCGCAAAACCCAATTAAAATGCTGACCGGTGGTACAAAACTATCAGATGTTTTTGTGCCGATAACGATTAATGGTGATGTAGCATTTTTTAAAGCACTACTATTAAAGCTTTTAGAAAAAGAGGAAGACACTGGAAATGTATTTGACAGAGCATTCATTGAGGAGTATACAAACGGTTTAGAGGATTTTATTTCAGATTTAAAAACCTATAATTTTGATGAATGTTTGCAGGCCTCAGGAGTTTCTAGAGAAACATTTGATGAAGTTTTTGAATTAATTCTGAATAAAAACAAGATTATCATTTGTTGGGCTATGGGCTTAACACAACATAAAAATGCCGTTGATAATATTCGCGAATTGGTGAATCTTTTATTATTGAAGGGCAGTATTGGAAAGGAAGGCGCTGGTACATGTCCCGTTCGAGGACATTCTAACGTGCAAGGAGACAGAACCGTTGGTATTTGGGAGTCAGCACCACAAGCGTTTCTTGATAAAATTGAAAACAAATATGGTTTTAAGCCATCCACAAAGCATGGTTACAGTGTAATTGAGGCTATAAAAGCAATGTATGAGAAGAAAGCTAAGGTGTTTTTTGGTTTAGGAGGTAATTTCATTTCTGCAGTACCAGATACGGCATATTCAGCACGAGCTATGGCGAATTGTAATTTAACCGTTCATGTAAGTACAAAATTGAATCGTTCGCATTTGGTAACAGGAAAAGAAGCCCTGATTTTACCGTGTTTAGGACGTGCTGAAAAAGATTATCAGAAATCAGGGGTGCAAACGCAAAGTGTTGAAAACTCTATGGGCGTGGTGTCATCCACAAAAGGTGTTTTAGAACCATGTTCTGACAATTTGATGAGTGAAGTTGCTGTTGTTTGTGGAATTGCCAACGCTACACTAAAAGAACGATCTAAAATTGCATGGTTAAATTATAAAGACGATTATAATTTAGTGCGAGATGATATTGCTGAAGTTGTTTCAGGATTTGAAAACTTCAATACTAAAATAAAGCAGCCTTCAGGGTTTTACTTGCCTAATGGTGCACGAGTACGAGATTTTAAAACCAAAACAGGAAAAGCAAACTTCAGCATTAATAAATTGCCAGATTGGAAATTAAAAGAAGGCGAATTGGTAATGATGACGATACGTAGTCACGATCAATTTAATACAACTATTTATGGTCTAGATGATCGTTATCGTGGTGTTTTTAATGAAAGACGCATTATTTTCATGAATCGTGAAGATATGAAACTACGTAGTTTAGAGGAACATGAGGTTGTACATCTAAAATCAGAACATAACGGTGTGATTCGTAAAGCCAATAACTTTAAAGTAGTTGGTTACGATATTCCTAAAAATTGTTGCGCTACGTATTTTCCAGAAACTAATGTCTTGGTGCCGTTAGATAGTTTTGCTCATACAGCCAAAACACCTGCCTCAAAGAGTGTTAGGATAACGGTTGAGAAATCTTAATATTTCATCAAAAACACAACCCTTAATTTTCTTATTAAATAATAATCTCTATACCAATTTGAGAATTATGTAATAATCATACACCTACGTAAATTTCTTAGTAAATTATCTTAAAAAATAAGTATAAATACTTAGTTTTGTTTATAAATACGTAATTATGCAGCATATAATTGTAGTTGGAAACGGCATGGTGGGTTATAAGTTTTGTGAAAAATTTGTGGCCCAAGAAGCGTTTAAAGGCTTTAAAATTACTGTTTTTGGGGAAGAACCAAGACCAGCATATGATAGGGTTCATCTTAGTGAGTTCTTTGAAAGTCAAAATGCCAAAGCTCTAGAGATGGCACCTGTTGAATGGTATACTGATAATAATATCGATTTAATTACAGGAGAACGTGTTGCGGATATCAATAGAAGTTCGAAAACCATAACTACAGCAAAAGACCGTGAGTTTTCATATGACTATTTGGTGCTCGCCACTGGATCTTCACCTTTTGTGCCACTAATTAAGGGTGTTGAAAAGGAAGGGGTGTTCGTATACAGAACTATTGAAGATTTAGAAGGAATGCTTGCTTATGCTGCTAAACTAAAGGCTGAAAAGCCCAATGCTAAGGCGGCCGTTTTAGGCGGGGGATTGCTAGGTCTAGAAGCTGGTAAAGCTGTAATGGATATGGGATTGGAACCTCATATTGTTGAATTTGCACCAAAATTAATGCCGAGGCAATTGGATTCTAGAAGTTCTCAAGTATTACAATTGAAATTAGAGTCTATCGGATTAAATATTCATTTAAGTAAGGCAACAAATCAGATTTTAGGAAACGGTCGTATTACGGGTATGGAATTTGGAGAAGACGATATGTTAGATGTTGATATGCTTATCGTTTCTACAGGAATAAGACCAAGAGATGAGTTAGCTAGAGCATGTGGGTTGGAAGTTGGTGTTCGTGGTGGTGTAATTGTTGATAATAGGATGAAAACTTCAGATGATGCGATTTATGCTATTGGTGAAATCGCCCTATACAATCAAATGATTTATGGTCTAGTAGCCCCAGGTTACGATATGGCAGATATTGCGGTTCAGCAGATATTAGGGAATGCAGATAAAGTGATGCCGGCAGATATTGATATGTCTACCAAATTAAAATTAATTGGTGTTGATGTGGCGAGTTTTGGTGAGCCGTTTATGCCTGCAACAAAAGGGCATTCCATCATTTTTGAAAATAAAACACAGCATTTATATAAGCGAATTAACGTTAGTCATGATGGTAAAAAGCTACTAGGCGGAATTCTAGTGGGTGATGCAGCAGATTATAGTATGTTGCATCAAGTATACCTAAATGGTATGGCTATACCAGAAGATCCTGCAAAGTTAATTTTACCTACAAATGAAGGGGGTGCATTACTTGGTGACGTAATGGATTTGCCAAATGAGGCACAGATATGTTCTTGCGAAAGTGTTACCAAAGGTCAGATTTGTGGTGTAATTGAAAATGGAGATGCCAAAGATTTAGGGGATGTGGTAAGTTGTACAAAAGCTGGAACAGGTTGTGGTGGTTGTAAACCTATGGTTGCAGATTTAACTAATGCCACGCTTAAATCTTTAGGTATTGAGGTTAAGGATTCTATTTGTGAGCATTTTGACTATAACAGACAAGATTTATATAAAATAATCCAAGTAAAAGGATACCAAAAGTTTAATGAAGTGCTAGATAATCATGGTAATGGTGGTCATGGTTGCGAATTGTGTAAGCCGCTAGTTGCTTCCTTAATGGCAACAATTCATGCTGATACCGCCAATAAGGAATACGCCATACAAGATTCAAATGACAGGTTTTTAGCTAATATTCAGCGAAACGGAACATATTCGGTTGTGCCAAGGGTTCCAGGAGGAGAGATTACCCCAGATAAATTGATAGCTCTCGGTGAAATAGCTAAGAAATATGACCTCTATACTAAAATCACTGGAGGTGTCCGTATCGATTTATTTGGAGCTACTCTTAATCAGTTGCCTTTAATTTGGAAAGAACTAATAAGTCATGGTTTTGAAAGCGGGCATGCTTATGGGAAGTCTTTAAGAACCGTAAAAACCTGCGTGGGTTCTACTTGGTGTCGTTATGGTATGGATGAAAGTGTGAGTTTTGGAATTGAATTAGAAAATCGATACCGAGGCATACGCGCCCCTCACAAAATTAAAGGTGGCGTTTCTGGTTGTATCCGAGAATGTGCCGAGGCACGCGGAAAAGATTTTGGTTTAATTGCTGTTGAAGGAGGCTGGAACTTGTATGTAGGAGGCAATGGTGGTGCAAACCCAAGACATGCCGAATTATTTGCCGAACAAATAGATAACGAAACGGTAATTAAATATTTAGACAGATACCTAATGTTTTATATGCGAACTGCTAAACCTCTACAACGAACTGCCGCGTGGCAAGAAAAGCTGGAAGGAGGATTAGAGTATTTGAAAGAAGTAATTATTGATGACAAATTGGGAATAGCTGAGGACTTAGAAAAAGAAATGCAAACTTTGGTGAATAAGTTTGAATGTGAGTGGACACAAGCTGTAAACGACCCTGAAATGATGAAACGTTTCAATCATTTTGTGAATAGCGAAGAGGACGACGATAACATTGTTTTTGTCCCAATGAGAGATCAGAAAATGCCAGAACCTTGGGTTTAATCAAAAGTTTTAAAACTTAAATGATAATGGAAGAAATTCTAGAAAAATACGAAGCTACCAAATTAGAGGATGTAAAAGTTTGGTTTAAAGCAGCAAATTTAAATGACTTTCCTAAAGATGGTGGTGCCTGTATAAAGTATAAGGATAAACAAGTTGCTGTATTTAATTTTGAAAGATTGGGCAAGTGGTATGCATGTCAAAATTTATGCCCGCATAAAATGGAAATGGTGTTAAGTAGGGGAATGATTGGTGACGATAAGGGCATCCCCAAAGTGGCTTGTCCTTTACATAAAAAAACCTTTTCACTAGAAAATGGTGAAAACTTAAATGGAGATTTAAAAGCCATTGCAACTTACCCAGTTATGATAAAAGAAGATTATGTTTATGTTGGCTTTTCTGAATGAATCATTAAATAAATACACCAAAGCAAGCAGTAATTATAAGTATGTTTTACAAGGTTATTAAATTACAAAGGCAAAATTGTAATCATTCCATGCTTTTACTGCAAGTGCTTTGGTGAATTTATTTAATACGATGGGAACCTAGATTGCAAATTAAAAATACATACTGTAATATTTAATTAAAAAAATGAATTATGTATCTTGGCTATCACAGAATATAATTCAAAAAGATATATGAAACCCACACGTTTTGAAACTGCTATTGCACTTATAGATAAGGCGAATTCTGAGGATATTAATACTTATGATATTGCAGGGATAAAATATCCTAAAGAATTGCTGTATTCCCAACGTATGACGCGAAAACTACTCCAGTTTAAACCCAATGCGTCTAAAGCTTTACAAATTGCGGCGAGGGCGCAGCATATATGCCGATGGAAGATTCCCAGAGATGAATATCCTATGGATCGGGTTGGCTACTTAAAATGGCGAGAGACCTTAAAAAAAATGCATGCTGATTTAACTTCTGATATTTTGAAAAAAGTTGGGTATGACGATGAATTTGACTCTAGAATTAGAAAAATTATTCTGAAAAAACTCATTAAAAAAAATGAGGAGTCACAGGCTCTAGAGGATACTATTTGTTTGGTGTTCCTTGATTATTATTTCGAAGAGTTTGCTGAAAAACATCCAGATGAAAAAGTAATTGATATCCTGCAAAAGACTTGGGTAAAAATGAGTGATGAAGGTCGACAAGAAGCCTTAAAACTTAATTTCCCAGAAAAATCTTTGACTTTGGTGAAACAAGCAATCTCTTAAAGCTTCTCTTGTATGGCAAACAATGGCAATTCATTAGACCAAAGGACTTTTGATAAATTACGCCGTTTGTATATTATCGGTTTTAGTACCATTGCACTTTCTGTGATTTTAAGTCAGATTTTAATTCGTAAGCATTTAAGTGCTCAAGAAAGTGACTCAACTGTTATAAATATTGCGGGCAGACAACGAATGCTGAGCCAAAAATTAGCCAAAGATGCGGTTTCTCTTTTAACTTTAAAGAGACATGAAGATAGATTCATTATTAAAGAAGATTTAAAACAAACTTTAAAACTTTGGGGGCTTTCACATGATGCACTTCAAAATGGTAATGATAGCTTAGGTTTGCCAAAGCAAAATTCAAAGGAAGTTAATACTAAATTTAAAGTGCTCAATCCTATTTTTGATTCTATAAAAGATGCTTCAAAATCTATAATTACTAAAATTGAAAATGTACCGTCAATACCTGTAGATAGTTATATTTTAGATATTGAAAAAATTAGAAATCATGAAGGTGAGTTTTTGGTACAAATGGATGCCATAGTTAACCAATACGATAAGGAGGCGGAAGAAAAAGTGGCATGGTTAGGTAAGCTGGAGCTATGGTTAATGGCATTAACATTACTTATTTTATTAGGTGAGTTTATATATATATTTTGGCCCGCTGCAAAATCGGTACGTATAACACTTAAAGAATTGTTGTCTGCCGAAAGTAAAGCGAAAAAGATGGCTTTTGATGCCGATGAATTAAGTAAGGAAAAAGAAAAATCTATCCAAGAGTTAAGTGGGCTAACGCGTGCTATGGATGACACCTTGTTTTTTGCGAGAATAGCCCCTAATGGTACGTTAATTCATATGGGTAATAAATTTTCCAGATTATTTAAATTCTCTAAAGTTAGCAATAATACCTTATTTTGGAATGTATTATCCTCAGTAGAAACCGAGCGAGAAACAATTGAAAATATTATTACCAACAATAAAAAAACAGGATGGCAAGGCGAGGTAAAGGCAACTTGTAAAAATGGAAAAGATGTATGGTTGGAAATGGCAGTAATCCCATTTAGTTCGCTTGAAGAAAAATCGGAATTGTTGATAATAGCCTCTGAAATAACAGAACGAAAAGCTGCTCAACTAGAGATTGACCGATTGACAAAAAAGAGTTTTGAAGAGAAGATGAGTCATCAAAAAATTATCTCTAGTAAGATAATTGAAAACCAAGAAAAGGAGCAAAACCGAATTGCGAAAGATGTGCACGATGGTATCGGGCAAATGTTAACGGGGTTAAAGTACAATTTAGAAAGTATTAATCCTCAAGATGTAAAAAAAACAACTTTAAAAATCGAACACTTAAAGGAATTAACTTCAAATATTATCAAGGGTGTGCGCACTGCAACCTTCAATTTAACACCACCTGAACTAACCGATCATGGCATTCTTCCTGCTTTAACTAAATTAACTCAAGAATTATCGCGATTAACTGGAAAAGAAATCGTTCTGTTTAACAAAACCGATTTCACCAAAAGGCTAGATTCACTATCCGAAATAAATATTTACCGAATTACTCAGGAAGCCATAAATAATGCAATAAAATATGCAGATTCCACACACATTATAGTGTCTTTGTCGCATAGTAAAAACATACTAAGTATTGTAATTGATGACAATGGAAAAGGATTTAATCCTACTAAGGTAGAAAAGGTAAAAACTGGTGATGGAGGTATGGGATTAACTTTTATGCAAGAACGTATAAAATATATTAATGGCCGTTTATTTATTACTTCAGAAGAAGGTAAGGGCACTAGGGTAACCTTAAATGTTCCATTAACATAATAAGCAAGAGTTTTGTCATTCTGAACTTGGTTCAGAAAATTATTTTATGAATTATGAAAAGAAAACTAATTAGTTCCGGTTCCACATTCGAAGAAAAAATTGGCTATTCTAGAGCGGTTGTTCAAGGTAATTGGGTTTTTATGTCAGGAACCACGGGGTATGATTATAAAACTATGACAATTAGTGATGACATTGTTGAACAGACAGAGCAATGTTTAAAAAACATAAAGAATACTATAGAAGAGGCTGGTGCCCATATGTCGGATATTGTAAGAGTCACCTATATTCTGCCAAAGGTTGATGAGTTCGAGAAATGTTGGCCTATACTTAAAAAGTACTTCGGGCACATAAAACCATCTGCAACTATGTTTTCTGCTGATCTTGCCAATGAAAAAATGAAAATTGAAATACAAGTTACAGCTTTAAAAGCTTAAAATTACGTAATGTTACTTAATTTCTTAAATTTGTAAGACTAATGCTTTTTTATGGATAAAATTAATGTTGTTCTTGCTGATGATCATATTTTGGTAAGGGATGGAATTCGCGCACTTTTAGAAGACCAAGTAGGTATTGAAGTAATTGATGAAGCCTCAAATGGTATTGAGGCTTTAGAGGTGCTACAAAGAAATCAACCTCACCTATTGATTGTTGACATTCGAATGCCTGAAATGAATGGTATTGAAGTTGTTGGCGAGGTAAAAAAGTCATTTCCAGAGGTAAAAACATTAGTGTTATCAATGCACGATTCAGAGGAGTATGTGGTGCAGGCTATTAGATCCGGAGCGGATGGGTATTTACTTAAGGGGGCAAGTAAAGAGGAGTTTTTAAAAGCATTAACCAAAGTAGCATCTGGCGGAAAATATTTTACAGGTGATGTGTCTGCCATTATCATGAATAATTTTGTAAATGGTGAATCTTCTTCGATGTCGTCTTCCAAAATTGAAATCAAAGAAGACCCATTTAAACTAACTAAACGAGAAAAACAGATATTAGAGCTTGTATTGCAACTTAAAAACAACAAGGATATTGCCGAGGAACTTCAAATTAGTAAGCGTACTGCTGAAGTACACCGTTTCAATCTTATGAAAAAAATGGAAGTAAAGAATCTTATGGAATTAAGTAATAAAGCCAAGGATTTTGGGTTAGTTTGATACTTTACTATTTATTAGGGATTTCTGTTTCTAATTTTAATAAATTTTCAAAATCAACATTCCTAAATTAACAACTTCACATAAATTTTATATTACTTAATTTTTAACACTTAAATTAAGTATAAATACGTAGTTTTGGTGTATTGAGAAGTGTGCCTTAATAAAAATTACACTTTTATCACTAAAAGAAGGCTCTAAATGGTACAAAGCAAAGTAAAAACAACCTGTTCCTACTGCGGTGTTGGTTGCGGTATTGTTATTAAAAAAGATAATAACAATAAAGTATTTGTAGAAGGCGATAAAGATCATCCCGTAAATAAAGGCATGCTCTGTTCTAAAGGTATGAATTTGCATTACGTAGCTAACGATACTTCAGATAGAATTATGTATCCTGAAATGCGTTGGAGTCGTTCGCATCCAAGAGAGCGTGTAAGTTGGGATGATGCATTGGACAGAGCTGCGAGGGTTTTTAAATCTATTACAAAAAAATATGGTCCAGACAGTGTTGGGTTTTATGTGTCTGGGCAAAGTTTAACCGAAGAATATTACATCGTCAATAAGCTTACTAAAGGATTTTTAGGCACTAATAATATTGATACTAACTCTCGCTTATGTATGAGTTCTGCTGTGGTGGGATACAAAAAAACATTTGGGGAGGATAGCGTGCCTATTTCTTACGCAGATATTGAATTAGCGGATACATTTTTGATAACGGGAGCCAATCCTGCTTGGTGCCATCCAATATTATTTAGAAGATTAGAAAAACATAAAGAGGAAAATCCAAATGTAAAAATCATTGTAGTTGATCCCCGAAAAACTGATACTGCAAATTTTGCTGATTTACATCTTCAATTAGTTCCAGGTACCGATGTTCTACTTTATAATGCGATTGGAAGATGCTTGTATAAAAGTGGTCTTATTGATGAGGTTTTCATAAAGAACTTTACAGAAGGCTTCGAAAATTATAAGGATGTCATATTATCAACATCATTAAAAGAGGCATCTAAAATATGCGGTGTAACAGAAGGTGATATTAAAAAAGCTGCAAATTATATTGGTTTATCCAAGGGGTTCATTAGCATGTGGGCTATGGGGCTTAATCAAAGCGTCGTGGGTACTGATAAAAATGTATCGCTTTTAAACTTGTCATTAATTACTGGTCAAGTTGGAAAACCTGGTTCAGGACCATTTTCACTTACCGGACAACCCAATGCCATGGGTGGTAGAGAAGTTGGTGGAATGGCAAATCTTTTGGCAGTACATAAAGATTTAGCGAATGAAGAACACAGACGGGAAGTTGCCCAGTTTTGGGGTGTAGATGAAATAAACCCAAAGCCTGGGCTTACAGCTACTGAAATGTTTGATGCTTTAGAAAATGGAAAAATGAAAGCTATTTGGATTGCCTGTACAAATCCATTAGTTAGTTTGCCTAATCTAAATCGTATTGAAAGCGCAATGAAGAACGCGAAATTTGTAGTTGTTCAGGATATTTCGTTTAAATCTGATACCGTTGAATTTGCAGATTTAGTACTGCCTGCTGCGGCATGGTTGGAAAAGGAAGGTACAATGACAAATTCTGAAAGACGAATTTCATATTTACCAAAAGAAATTGATGCTCCAGGGGAGGCACGACCAGACGTTGAAATTTTTTGTGATTTCGCACAACGAATGGGCTTTAGGGGTTTTAACTTTAATAATTCCAGCGAAATATATGACGAATATGCGGCCATGACAAAAGGCACTAATATTGATGTGTCTTTTTTAAATTATGATAGACTAAAAAACGAAGGTACATTTCAGTGGCCGGTACCAGAGCATAAACCTGAAGGAACCCCGCGCTTATTTCTCGATAAAAAATTTTACACGGCTTCGCAGAAAGCAATTTTTAATATTCCTAGCAAAACCTATAATACGTCGGTACAACCAAATGCCAATTATCCTTTAATTTTAACAACGGGACGTGTACGCGATCAATGGCATACTATGACCAAAACTGGTAAGGTATCAAGGTTAAAAACACATTACCCAAAACCTGTTTTGGAAATTAATCCAGTAGATGCTTATTTGTATAGGATAAAAGATGGTGACGTAACCGAAATACGTGGAGAAAATGGGGTAGTACGAGTGCGGGCTAAGGTTACAGATACCATTAAGAAAGGGGTTGTTTTTTTACCCATGCATTGGGGCAAACAATTGAGTAATGACCTGAATAGAGCAAATAATTTAACCAACACTCTTGTAGATCCAATATCCAAAGAACCTGATTTTAAGTTTACCCGTGTTGCTGTGTTAAAATATAAAAAGCCAGTAGAAAAAATCATAATTGCCGGCGCTGGAGCTGCGGCTTTTAGGTTTGTTCAAAACTATCGAGAGCAAAATGAAAGAGATGAAATTCATGTGTTTTCAAAAGAACCAAATTTATTCTATAATAGAGTTTTGCTGCCGGAATATGTCACTGAAGAATTGACTTGGGAACAACTTTTAAAAATTAAAAAACTAGAACTTAATAAACTTAATATCCATCTGCATCCTGAGACTACAATTTCACAAATTGACAAGGAAAAGAAAATTGTAAAAGATAGCAATGGTGAAACTCATGCGTTTGATAAACTCATTTTAGCAACAGGAAGTCGCGCATTTGTGCCAAAAGATGTTCAGATTAATTTACCTGGACGTTTTACCATGCGAAATAAAATTGATGCAGATCAATTTAAGGCGCATTTAGAAGGAACAGGATTGCCACCAGAGGAGCAACATGTGGTTATTGTTGGCGGTGGTTTGCTTGGACTTGAGCTGGCAGCTGCCATGAAGCACAAAAACGCTAAAATTACTATTGTACAAAGAGGATCTCGTTTAATGGAACGGCAATTAGACAAGGTGTCAAGTAAACTTTTAGCCTTGGATGTGCAGGAACGGGGCATTCAAATTTATTTTGATAATGAAGTAAGTACCGTCTTTGACGATGAAGATACGGGAGAGTTAAATATCACATTAAAAAGTGGAAAGTTCATTACTGCAAATGCTATTGTTTATGCCATAGGAACCATTCCAAATATTGAAATTGCAAGAGAAAATGGCATTAAATGCAGAAGAGGTGTAATTGTAAATCAGTACTTACAATCATCTCACCCAGATATATTTGCTATTGGCGAAATAGCTGAATTTAATAATCAATTGTTTGGTATAACTTCTGCTGCCGAAGAACAAGCAACTATTCTAGCTAATTTTATTGCTGGAGATATAAGCGGTGTATATAATGGTTCGGTATTGATGAATATATTGAAGTTCAATGATTTGAATCTGTGTAGTATTGGAGAGATAAATGTTCCTGAAAATGATGATAGTTTTGAGGAAATTATTTTTACCGACATAAAGAAACGTTATTATAAAAAGTGTATTGTAAAAGATGATTTGTTGGTTGGGGCAGTTTTAATGGGTGATAAAAATGAATTTGCTGAATTTAAAACCATGATAGAGAGCAAAATTGAAATGGCCGATAAACGCGATACCTTATTAAGAGGTTCATCTAATAACGAACCTGTTCTCGGAAAATTAGTTTGTTCCTGCAGTCAAGTTGGTTCAGGAAATATTGAAGAAACTATTGCAAAAGGCTGTACAGATTTTACAGAGCTATGCAATAAAACTGGAGCTGGTTTAGGGTGTGGTAGTTGCAAAAGCGAAGTTCGTGAAATACTTATGAGTTCTAAAAGTTTAGTGTAATGGAAGAGCGCTATAGATTAATGGTTAACGGAGGTGTATTATCTCCAGGAGAGTTAAAATACATCTGTGAAGCTGCTGAAGGTTTAGGTTTAGATGCTATTTCTTTTGGCTCGCGACAAGATATTATTTTTCCCGAGAAAATAGATGAAAGTAAATTTATTCAGTTTGATAAAATTCAATTTGTAAAACCGAAACGAGATGGTGTAGAAAACATTGCTTCATCTTATGTTTCAGCCGAAATTTTACCTAGTACGTCATGGCTAACAAGCGACCGTTATTTATATGTTTTAGAACAGTTTAAACATAAGCCTAAATTAAGGATAAATGTTATTGACCCCAAACAGCGTTTGGTGCCTCTATTTACTGGTAATGTGAATTTTATAGCTTCGGAACATGATGATTATTGGTACTTATACTTAAGGCTTTCTGGATGGACAAAAACGGAAATGTATCCCGCATTAATTTACAGTTGGGATATGGATAAAATTGAACTGGCGATAGAGCATATTTTAATAGAAGAACCAGAAACAATTGAGACTGTTTTTGAGCTTGTAAATGATGCCGTAGATGCTAATAATAGAACAGTTGATAAACCTTTGGAAGTACCGTTTTATCCATTTCCTTACTATGAAGGTATGAATAGAATAGGTACCGACCGTTATTGGTTAGGATTGTATTGGAGGAATAACCGTTACGATTTACCTTTTTTAAAGGCCATGTGCGATATGTGTTCTGAAAATAAGATTGGTAAAATTTCAATCACACCTTGGAAATCTGTTATAATTAAAGGGATTCCACAAAGTGCTAAACTTCAATGGGAAAAGTTTCTAGGTAAGTTTGGAATTAATGTGCGGCATTCCATGTTAGAAATGAATTGGCATCTACCCGTAAATGATCAAGAGGCTTTAAATCTGAAAAAATATTTGGTTACTAATTTTGACCAAAATGATATTAGTACATATGGTTTAACATTTGGTATTACTAGTTTTGATAGTGATACCTATAATTTCACCTCCATAGTTATTGAAAAAAACAGACAGCCAGAAATTAAAGGCGATTTCAAAATAAGAGATACTTACAATCTATTATATGCAAAGGATTTCGATCCGAATACGCGAGAATATATCATGCATGTTCAGGATGTTGATAAAGTTGAACTTCCAGGATTGCTTATGGAATTAAGTCAGTTATATTTTGAGCAATTAGGGTCTGAAAAAGAAGAAGGGGAAAAGAAATCTTCAAGGAAAGAAACTACAGAAGAGGAAGTCTATCAATGTTCCGAATGTATGACAGTTTATAGTGAAGCTTATGGAGATATTACTCAAAACATTGCTCCTAATACATCTTTTGAGAAGCTTCCTGATACCTACGAATGCTCACTATGTGAAGCGCCCAAAAGTAGTTTTAAGAAGAAGGTTTTGGTATAGTATATTTCATTAAATAACCATTAGTCTTTAGGTATTTGCTGTTCATATCCCATAAAAGTTGTATAAGTTAAATTTATGTGCTAGCCTTTTTTGTTTTTTAATGCTAAATAGGTCTAGCAACCTAAAAATTTAAAATCAAATTATCCTTAGAAATGAAAATAGGAATTATAATTACATTTCACGATAATGCAAAATTTACCAATGTAAATCTCCTTATAACAGAAATTAAACAAGCTTAAAGTTTTAAATTTTGTTTAGCAAATACTAAATGTAAAGATAATACAAATCAATTACTAAGAGGTATTAAAGCGTGATGTAATAATAATGTGTCTGTTATTAGTTTTGAAATATTTGAATCAGACATTTCAATAGTGCGAGTTGCTGGACAAAAATATACTAAAAGACTCTAATATAGATTATATATTAGTAATTCTTTTTGAATACAAAATATCATGATTTAAATTAATTAATGGCATCTATAATTAAAAATAAAAAATGAATTTTAAGGTCTCAATTACAAATAAAAGAAATACAAAAAAAGAATCAGTCCTTTTTTCAAAGACATCCTCAGTTATTCAATATTTAGAGCAATTTAAAGAAGCCCCACAATTATTGACTTTTCAATTTTAATACTACCATGGTTTAAAGCACCTTAAAAATTTAGCGCTTTCAATTTTGTTATTTATCTACAGATAACATCGATTCAAATAGGTATTGAGACTACTCATCGAAATATAGGTTTTGGTGTCATATTGCATAGTACATTTGATGAGTTATCTGGATTATAAATACGTTTGAAAATGAAAAAAAGTAAAAAATTAAAAGATAAGATATTATTCATAATAAATAAAAGCAAACAGTCTTTAAAAATACATTAATCAAATTAAAACTCTTAAACTGTATCAATCTATGGAAGTATGGCAAACAGTGGCTCTAGTGTTTTTAGTGATCTCAATATCAATATTGTATGATGCTTATACTGATTATGTAAAGGCAAAGAGGTTCCAAACCAAATTAGAGCAGGCGATTAAAAGGAAGAAGCAAAAAATTAACAATATTAACGAATCTAAAGAGAAAAATATATATCACAAGCAGGCTAGTTAACTGATGAACAACATTAAGGTGTGGTAACGGGAATATATTAAAATACGTTAGAGAGCACTTACGTTTGCTAACAAAATATAAATTCAATGGCTAAAAAGCGTTAAGCTTTTTAGTCATTTGTTGTTTATAGGCTAAATTCTTTATCAAGAGGTAATTCCAAACATCACGTCACTGAAATTTATACAATTTCGTAGCTGGAACTATCAAATACTAATTTAGAAATTATATCACTAAACACTGGTTATGTAATATTTAGAGAATAATAAAGGCAGCATACAAAATTACAATAGGGCAACATCTATTTAATACTAAAGTAAACAGTACAATAAAACGTATAACTTTACAAACCAAAAAAGACTCAACATATTTTGCAAAAGTAACCTAAGTGAGTTAAAAGGAGGTAACTAAAAAATTTGTAAAGCGGTAGGTTATTTAATTAAAACATTAAATATAATTATGGACAGAATAGAGCATATAGAAACTAACATAGCAGATTTAAGGCATCAGCTAAAAAACCATCAGCTTTATGAAAACCTAAAGTGTTTAGATGATATAAAAATATTTACCGAAATTCATGTTTTTGCTGTTTGGGATTTTATGTCTCTGTTAAAGGCTATACAGTTGCAACTAACAAATACAGCAGTACCTTGGATACCAAGAAAAAATTCTGTATTGGCTAGATTTATTAATGAAATTGTACATGGAGAGGAGTCAGATATAAACGAATTGGGAGAGCCTAAAAGCCATTTTGAAATGTATTGTGATGCAATGCGGCAAATAGGTGCTGATACTTCTCAAATAGATTTATTAATAAATCTTATTTCTTCAGGTGTCAATGTTATAGATACTTTAAGAGAATTAGGGATAGAAGCACCTATTGAAGATTTTGTTAAGTTTACTTTTGAGGTTATAGATACAAAAAAAGCTCATTTAATAGCATCTGCATTTACTTTTGGAAGAGAAGATGTTATTCCCGATATGTTTATAGAAATTCTAAAAAATTCTAATGATAAAAGTGAAACTTACAATAAGCTAATTTATTATCTTGAAAGACACATTGAACTAGATGGAGATACGCACGGGCCATTATCATTAGAGATGATTACGGCGCTTTGTGGAAATAGCGAAATTAAATGGGAAGAAAGCTTACAAGTTGCAAAACAGTCACTCAATAAAAGAATTAAATTATGGGATTTTATAAATAAATCTATTAATAATAAAAAAAAACAGCCATAAAACCGTTAATTTGTAGTCTACTTAATTCTACAAAGACGTAAAATGATAAAATCGTTAAACATACTTTTGATTGAAGACGACACGATTGAAGTTATGAAACTTAACAGGGTTATTGCTTCGTTACAAATAAAGCCCAAAATAATAGAAGCTAATAATGGTGAAGAAGCACTCGGTATTTTAGAAAAAAATGTTAAAAAGCCAGATATTATCCTGTTAGACCTAAATATGCCAAAACTTAGTGGTATCGAGTTTCTGTCTATTTTAAAAAATACAGAAACACTTAAAAGTATTCCTGCTGTTGTATTAACAACGTCCAATAACACTAAAGATGTGATAGAGTGTTATAAAATTGGTATCGCTGGATATATCATAAAACCTTTAAAGTACGAAGATTATGTTTCAAAAATTAAAAAAGTATTAGAGTATTGGAGCATTAATGAAATAGCTTAATAATGAAAGGTGTTGTTTTTACAGAGTTTTTAGAAATGGTTGAAGAAAAATATGGTCTCGAAATGGTTGACGATATTATACAAAACTCTAATTTGCCATCTAAAGGCGCTTACACAGCCGTAGGTACTTATAAGTTTTCTGAGATGCTAGAATTGCTTCAAAATTTAAGTCGGAAAACAGAAATCTCAACCGATGATTTATTACTTGTTTATGGGACACATTTTTTTGATTTATTAGAAAGAAATTATCCAGAATTTTTTTTAGAGTACCAAGATCCTATAACCATGTTGTCGTCTATAGAAAACCATATTCATGTTGAGGTTTTAAAAATATACCCCGACGCTGAACTCCCAACTTTCGAGGTGGTTGAAAGCACACAAAATGTGTTAATAATGGTTTATAAATCTAGCAGGGCCATGCACCATTTTGGTTTAGGTTTAATAAATAAAACCTTCGAGTATTTTAATTCTAGTGCAACTGTAGTTTTAGAAAAAATAAAACAAGACGGTACAGAAGTTAAGTTTATTATTACCAAAATTAATGAGTAAAAATAAAATTGACATATTGCAACGCGCCTTAAAACGCGAAAAGGCAGCTAGAAAAGAAGCCGAAAAAATACTAGAAGTTAGGTCTACCAACCTTTATAAAACAAATAAAAAATTAGAAAAATTAAATGTTGGTTTAGAATCTTTACTAAATCGGTCAGATTCTCAGTTACAAGGTGTTTTCGAAAATATAGTAGATGCCTACGTCATAATGGATTTGAATTTTAATGTACTTAAAATGAACAAGTCGGCTACCGAGATGCTAGGATTTGAAGATGATAAGGTAGACTATAATTTAGTAAAAATGGTACTCCCCGATGATTATGATAGAGTTTCAAATTCGTTTCAAGAGTTGCTTAAAAATGGTGTTTTAAAAGATTTTGAAATAAAAATAAAAAATAATAAAGGTAAAGTTATAATAACCCATATTAATGCCAGTATTATCTATGACAAAGAGGAACCTGTTGCTGCACAAGGAATATTAAGAGATATTACAATATCAAAAGAAAATGAAATAATTACCAAAGTAATTAACGACATTACACAATCCATTCTTGGGACAATGGATATCTATGAAATTTCATTGAATACTACAAAAAAGATAGCTAATTACCTTAAAACAGATGATTGTGTTATTTATTCTGTTAATCATACTGAAAACCAAGTAGAACAAATAGCTGCTAGTGGAGATAAAATAAGTACTTTTGGCGATATAGTAAACAGGCTAAAATTCGATATAGGTAAAGGCATAGTAGGTACAGTTGCAAAAACAGGTAAGTCTATGTTAATACATGATACTAGCAAAGATAAACGCTATATAGTTGATATTGCTAGGAACTACTCAGAACTTACCGTACCTATCATTATTGAAAACAAAGTTATAGCCGTTATAGATTCTGAACATCCAAATAAAAACCATTTCACAGAAGTTCAACTTCGCACAATTGAAAATATTGCTAGAATTATAGCATTAAAAATAAAAAATGCTATAAGCTTAAGTGAAAAAGACCGTACTCAAAAAAGACTTTTAAAATCTGAAGAAAGGCTTAGGATATTAATATCCAGTCTTGAAAGTGGTATACTTTTAGAAGATGAAAACAGAAAAATTGTTTTAACAAACTCTAAATTTTGCGAGATGTTTCATATTCCGCTTTTACCCGAAGAAATGGTTGGGGCAGATTGTACCGATGCAGCAGAGCAAAATAAAATACTCTTTAAAAATTCGGATGGTTTTGTAAAACGCATTGAAGCTATTTTGTTAAAAAAGGAAACTGTTTTAAGCGATGAGTTGATAATGAAAAGTGGTAAAGTTCTTGAAAGAGATTATATTCCACTATACAATGACGATGTTTACAGGGGGCATTTATGGAGTTACAAAGACGTTACTTTACAAAAAAAGTATAGAAAAAGTTTAGAAGCTCAAAAACAAAAATACAGTAATATTATTGCTAATATGAATCTGGGGCTTTTGGAAGTAGATAAAAACGACAAAATATTGATGTGTAATAATAGTTTTTCAAAAATGTCAGGATATAGGGAAGATGAATTAATAGGTAAGCGTGCAAGTGATGTATTTCTTGATAAAGAAGCTTTAAAAGTATTACAATTGCAAAGTGAAAAACGTATTAAAGGTCAATCCAACTCTTATGAAATTGAAGTTAAGGATAAAGCAGGAATAAAACGTACTTGGTTAATAAGTGGTGCGCCAAATTACAATTTAAATGGAGAACTAGTAGGTTCTATAGGAATTCATTTAGATATAACCGACCAAAAAAAATTACAATCAGAAAAAGATAATTTAGTAAGTATTTTAAAAAATAAAAATGAAGAATTGCAAGAATACGCCCAAATTGTATCTCACGATTTAAAATCGCCATTAAGAAATATTAGTGCTTTAAGTAGTTGGATAAAAGACGATAATATTAATAGTTTAGATAAATCGAGTTTAATGCATTTTGAGCATTTAGAACAAACACTTGAGCGCATGGAAGCTTTAATTTCGGGGATTTTAAAATATTCTAGTATTGATGCTGAATCTGGACAAAATCAACAAGTAGATTTAAATGAAATTATTGATGAAGTCATACAGACACTCCATATTCCTGATCACATTAATATCAAAAAAAGCAAAAAATTACCCTTTTTAAATGGCGATAAAATAAAATTCCAACAGTTATTTCAAAACTTACTAAACAATGCAATTACGCATAACGATAAAGAAAAGGGGCAAATAGAAATTGGTTTTGAATTAAGAAATAACCAATATGAGTTTTATATAAAAGATAATGGTTCAGGTATTGATAAAAAATACCATAACCAAATTTTTAAAATATTTTATCACATTACAAAAAACAAATATTCAACCGGTATAGGCTTGTCTATTGTGAAAAAAATAGTTGAAATTTATGGTGGTAAAATTTGGTTAGAGTCTGAGCTAGGAATTGGAACTACTTTTTACTTTACTATAAAAAAGTAGTTATGAATCAGCCCAATTTAACATACATTAACAAGTTGTCCAATGGCGATAAAGATTTTTCAAAAAAATTAATAGAGGTTATTAAATTTGAGTTTCCCACTGAAAAAACCATATATTACAACCATATGATTTCAAAAAAATATAAAGACGCCGCTGAAAATGTTCACAAAATGAAACATAAAATAAGTATTTTAAGCTATGAAAAGGGTTATGAGTTGGCCTCAAAACACGAGGATAATTTAAAAAAAAACAATAATAAACTTGAAAAAGAATTTGAAGAGGTGTTGAACAGAATATCAACTTTTCTTACCTTAATTTAAAATAAAATATGAATTGTATTATAATAGATGATGAAGCTACAGCCAGAACAATTTTAAACCAATTATGCTCAGAAATAACAGATTTACATGTTGTTGGCGAATTTGAAAATGTACTTCAAGGAATAAAATTTATAAATAAACAATACGTTGATATTATTTTATTAGATATTCACATGGCAGATTTTACAGGGTTCGATTTTATTAATGCACTAGAGAATGGTCAATCTAAATTTAAACTACAAAGACCCCCTAAAGTTATACTTACTACTTCTGATAAAAACTTTGCGATAGAGGCTTACGAGTACGATTGTGTTGTAGATTATTTATTAAAACCTATTTTACCCTTACGTTTCAATAAAGCTATTCAAAAAATCAAAAAGAATATGCATCAAGCTTCGGAAACTAGTCTAGTAAGCAATTTAATAGAAACATCAGAAAATCAAATTTTTGTAAATATTGATAAACGCCTTATTAAAATAAATATTCCAAGCATTTATTTAATAGAAGCTAAAGGCGATTATATCAATATAAAAACAGAAAAGAATAATTATGTAGTACATTCTTCCTTAAAAAAAATTAAAAATAAATTACCAGACGCTCTATTTTTTAGAGTACATAGATCTTACATAGTGAATATTAATAAAATTTTAGAAATTGAAGATAATACCGTGTTAATTAATAAAGAATTAATACCCGTTAGTAGATCTAGCAAATCCGAGTTAATCAAACGTATTGATTTATTATAATGTTATTTTTATTAAATAATTGTATTCCGTAAGTACAGTTTACCTGTATTTTATGTTTCCTTACCTATACATAATGTCTAACTGTCGAATAATCAAATTCTAGATTATCAAAAGTAAATATCTTTAAGATATATTGTCGAATAATCAAATTCTAGATTATCAAAAGTAAATATCTTTACAACATATTAAAGAAGTAGAGTTAATGGCGAAAAAAGACTTATCGAACATTTTTATCCAGGATTTGGGGTCTAATGAGAGAAGGTAGTAGATAAGTCTTTTTAGTGGATTTATAGTTTTGTTGTATGTTACATTAAGAACGAGTTTGTATTGATTAATAGCTAACTAAAACTCTTTAGTGTTACTTATTATTAAGGGCCTCGGCTTTTTGTCGGGGCTTTTAATTATATATTAGTAGTGCGTCCTAATGAAAATACTATTTGCTAAGTTTTGCTGGGTGTGTAGAAGCAATAAGCGTTTATAGTTTTAGAAAATTAAGTACACTTTTAAGAGAGAAGTGACTAATTTTGAAAGCAAATGTGGTATAAATTTAAACAGCGTACTAAATTTTGTTGTGACAAAACTTAATAGTATTATAAGTTATGGAGATATATAGTTGGTTTTTAACTGATTTTGGGGTGGAGGAAGGCAATACTAATCATAGGTATACAACACCCTTATTAACGAGTACTATAAAAGTTTTAAGTTTTACAGGATAAAACACTATTTAACGTACTATAACTTTTATAAAAGAATGAAATATATTTAATTGTCTAGTTGAAAATTATAGTATTGAAGGTACACAACGTTAATACTAAATATATTAAGAGTTTAACATAAAGTTAATTAACTATGTGGAGTTGCAAACTACCTAAGGTTAATGGGCATCTATCGAAAAATCAAAAAAGCACCATTTACAGAACAAACAGCGTGTAGTTTATAATCATAATAATTAGAACTCTGTGCTGCACAATAGCCTTTATTTGGAAATGCAAAATCATCTTCTTTACAAATTTTAGAACGAGAGCTTCGTGATAATTTACAAACCTCTAAAGGGCATGCTATTTACAACAAAATAATCTTCAAACTCATTAAAATGAGAAGCTAACTTTAACCGAATATTCTTGAGGTTATCAGCTAATTTTCGTCGTCTTCTATTATATACGCTACGCTTCGTTGTATTTTTGTCAATATCTTTTACGGAAGCCTTCTAAATAGATTATTTTCACTATCTATACCCATAATTCAGCATTTAAGCTCAAACTATGAGCTCTAAATCGCTGACCTTTGGTTGGCACCTTTGATAACTTAAAAGTTGTTCTTTTGGTATTTTTCTTAATACTTACAATATTCTTTCGTAATTTGCATTTAAGTTGTTCATTGTTAATGTTTTTACCTCTAAAACAATTTACTGATTATCAGTAAGATGAACAACTTTTTATTTTAAATCATAATGCACAACGGGTTATTATTATTAATAGGATTGGAAAATTGATATTCAAAACCTTACGAATGGATTGTATTTCTTTAAATCTAGGGATGGTAATACTATTAAATTTTTAAAATAATAAAACAAGGCGTTTGTTAATAAAGTATTTCCAAAATTTCATTTATCTTCTATTTGTGTTATTTCATGTATTATAAATGGTTAATAATCGAAATTAACTCCTCTTTGGTCTCATATAAATTAACTTTACCAAAACTTCTGTTAATATCTATATTTGATCGGTGATTTGGTTTTTTATTTATAGAGAGTTTACTTTAATGGGAGTTTTTTTAATAAGACAATAATTACCGAGTCTTTTCAGATTCGTTGCGATATTTGTTTAATCTCAGATTGTATTAATCGCTCTCACTTATAGAGGTCGTTTTAAGTAATGTTTATACGTGCACATCAAAGAACAGTCTCGTTGTTATAATCATTTGTATGCTATAAAGGTCCAAAAAAGGGGTGCATAAAGTCTTGTAAAATTAATACTACTGATAATAAACAGTGTTATTTACAGAAATAAGTGGGAAAGTAGATAAAAGTAGAAATAAAATATAAAAGATTAAAATGAAAAATATTAATTGTATAATAATAGATGATGATTCTACGTCCATAATGATATTAAAAAATTTATGCTCAATTAATGGACACCTAAATGTTATTGCAGAATTTAGTAATGTTCAAGATGCATTAATATATCTAAGAGAACAAAAAGTTGATTTAATTTTATTGGATATACATATGGAAGAGTTATCAGGATTTGAGTTAATAGATTGTTTAAAGTCGTTTAATTTATCTATTTTGCCTCAAATTGTTATTGTTACAATGGATGATAAATGTGCTTTTAAGGGTTTTGAATACAATTGTACAGATTATTTATTAAAGCCAATTGAATTATTACGTTTTAATAAGGCAATAAGCAAGGTAAGGAAAAAGCACAAATTATATAATTTTATTGAGATTAATGCAAGAGAAATCTACTAACAGTCATTTAGTATCAACTATTTTCATACCTATTTACTCACTTGGATTATTAAATTGAAATGTACTTATAAGTCATTTGCTTTAGTAATTATATCTTTATTGGGTCTAAAAATTATCCTATTACTTATCTACAGATAAATGCCATATAGGCAAATTAATGAAACAATATTTTAATAATGGTTGATTTTCATATTCATAACAAGAGATATTAGATATAGTTAATTTCAATTTATTGGACATTATTTCTTAAAGTATTGATTTTTATCCTCCAATAGTAATCATACTTCGATTATTAGTATGTAATTTAGGTTCTTGTAACTTTTCCAAAGTGTCCATCCCACCACGAACTTTAAATTTTGCTTGTACTGCTTTTTGAATTATAGGTTCAATAGGATTGCCTGCCCGAATTGTGGTGAGCAAATCAGATTCGCCAGATGAAAATAAACAGTTTTTTAATTGCCCATTAGCAGTTAAGCGTAGTCTGTTGCAGGAATCACAAAACGGATTTGTAACCGAACTAATAATAGCAAAAGAACCTTTATAACCTTTTATCTTGTAATTTTTAGAGGTGTCATTCGGAGCATCTTGTAGACGTTCTATTTCGCCTTCTGAAAAGGCTTCGTTTACATATTTCATGACTTCTGCATAAGACACCATTTTGCTCATATCCCATTTATTACCATCAAAAGGCATAAACTCAATAAAGCGAACTGAGATTGGTAAGTCTCGAGTAAAGTTTATAAAATCTATGATTTCATTATCATTAAAGCCTTTTATTAAAACGGCATTCACTTTAACCGTAAATCCTTCTTTAGCAAGTAATAAAATGTTGTCGTAAACTTTTTGAAATTCATGACGACGCGTAATATGTTTAAATTTTGAAGGGTCTAAAGAATCTAAACTCACATTTATTTTATTCACGCCGTTTGCTTTAAGTACATCAATAAATTTGTCAATGATAACAGCGTTTGAAGTGATAGATAATTCCACAGGAAGCGTAGCGAGCTTCTCTAAAATTACAGGGATATCTTTTCTAATTAAAGGCTCTCCACCAGTTAACCTGATTTTGGTAACACCATGATCTACAAAAGTTTTAGCGATTTCATAAATTTCCTCATAAGTCATTAAATGACTTTTAGGGGACAACCGTACACCTTCTTCGGGCATGCAATACGTGCAACGTAAATTACAACGCTCTATCAACGAAATACGGAGGTAAGCATGGTCTCTACCATGTGAATCTTGTAATATGTTTTTATTCTTACTCATATCTTCGCTCTATTTAATTGTTGAATCGTTGAAAGGTGTAATCGCCTAAACAATTTAACAAATCCACGAATAAACATTTTAGTCATGTCTCGCACCTTTTAAAATTCTAAAACTATGCAGTATGGCTGGAAATAAAGCATCCATTGATTCTTTTGCACCATTCGTTGAACCTGGTAAGGCCAAAACTAAAGTGTCACCAATAGTACCCGCTATGCTTCTTGATAACATCGCAAATGGCATACGCTCTTGTCCATAACTTCTAATAGCTTCCTCAATGCCTGGTATGCGTCTATCTAAAATGGGAAGAAGCGCTTCTGGAGTAACATCTCTTCCTGATAATCCTGTGCCTCCTGTATAAATTACCATATCAATACCTTGTTCTTGATAATATTTTGCTTTTTGTTGAATGACTTCTTTCTCATCAGGAATAATAATATATTCATTAACCTTCACATCGCAACTTTCAAGTTTGCTAATTATAGCTTTTCCTGCTCTGTCTTCTTTATGACCAGCAGAAATAGTATCGCTACACACTACAACAGCAGCGTTTAAATCTTTTCTGAAGGAGTCTTTAAAATCAGATTTCCCACCTTTTTTAGTCAAAAGTTTAATAGCGTGAATTTCTATGCCTTTATCTATAGGTTTTAGCATGTCGTACATATTTAAAGCTACAACACTAGCACCATGCATCGCTTCAACTTCAACCCCTGTTTTGTAAATGGTTTTTACGGTAAATAAAACTGTAATTTCTAATCCATTAATTTTGTACTCCACACCTGTAAATTCAATAGGCAAGGGGTGGCAATCTGGCAAAATATCTGGGGTGCGTTTTACACCTAATAGACCAGCCGCTTTACTCATAGCGAATACATTGCCTTTAGGAACGGTATCGTTTTCAATGGCAGTAATAGTTTCTTGCTTACTGACCTTTACAATGGCTTGTGCCACTGCAGTTCTTAGTGTTGTTACCTTGTGTGTTATATCGACCATTTTTTATGTGGATTCGTTGAGTTGTTTATTTGTTTAATTGTGATTTGCGTAATGCATTGAGCTTATTTGAAATTTTTTCAATTTCTGTCCGTATACTTAGATATTCGTTTTCGTTTATGAAATTCAATTCTTTGGCGATAATGATTTGATTTAGTGTTTCCATTAATGAGCTAAATGCCATAGTTGAAAAATGAGCTTTATCTTTATTGGTATTTCTCAATGTGCCTTCAGCTAAATTAGAGGCTACAGAAATTGAAGCGCGTCTTAATTGATTGGTTAATCCAAACTTTTCATCATTGGGAAACTTTTGGGTAATTAAATATATTTCTTTAACTAACTCTTTCGAGTCAATCCAAACATTTAGTTTTTCAAATGAAAATGTATACGCCATTTTTTACGATTAAACAGTTAAACGAATTAACACTTAAACAAAACACTTACGTGTTTTTCTTCCATTGATGACTTTCATCTTCAAAAATTTCCTTTCCAAAAACAGGAACATCAGCTTTTATCGCTTCAACAATATATTCTAAAGCTTCAAATACTACTTTTCGTCTTGGTGAGGATACAAACACAAATAGGCATATTTCTCCTGCTTTTACGGTACCTAAACTATGATAAATGTGCATACACGTTAAGTCGAATTTTTCAAAAGCTGATTCTCGTATCTCATGGAATTTTTGATTTGCCATATCTTCATAAGCAGTATATTCGATAGCGGAAACTGTTTTACCATCAATCTCATCTGCACGTACTTGTCCGAGAAAAATATTGTGCGCGCCAATACTTGTCTTGGTTTGGTGTTTATAAATAGAATTCCCTATAAACTCTGAAGTTATCGCTCCTTCTTTGAAAACGCTTTTAATTGGTTTTTTATCTTTCATTAGATGGTATTTTATTATGTTCTTTTAAATAATTGTTTATTTCTGAAGCACCTTGAGGTATACTAAAACAGTTATTAATATTTAATCCTTGCAATACTCTTACGGCATGTTTACTGCGCATTCCCGATTTACAAAAAAGAGCTTTCTTTTTTGATAAATCAATTTTATGCAAACTAGTTTCTAGTTCACTTAATGGAATATAGGTAACGTTTAAATGGTCTACTTTGGGGTGTTCGTGTAATTCTCTAACATCAATAAACTGAACGTTTTTTTCTGAAATCACCTCGGATATTGAAACTTCTATGACTTCGATTTCACAGCCTATATTCATTTGTTTATTCTCAAAACTATCTTGCTCATCTAAAACAGATTGAATACTAGTTTCGTTTCTGTTTATTTTTAAAGTTGAGGTTTGGGATGTCAAAGCATGATAACAAAGCAATTTCCCTGAAAGCACATTGCCAATACCTAAAATGAGTTTTAAAACTTCATTAGCTTGCATACTACCAATTATTCCAGGAAGCACTCCTAAAACACCAATATCAGAGCAATTAGGAACAGCATCTTTTTGCGGTGGGTTAGGGAAGAGGCATCGGTAACTTGGTCCGTTATGATAATTAAAAACTGAAATCTGACCTTCAAATTTATAAATGGCGCCAAAGACTAGAGGTTTGTTTGTGATGATGCAGGCGTCATTTACCAAATACCGTGTTTCAAAATTATCAGAGCCATCAACTATAATATCATATTGTTTAAAAAGGGTAATTGCGTTTTGATAGGTGAGTGGTTCTGGATAAGCAGCAATTGAAATATCATTATTTAAATCCTGTAACCGTTCTTTGGCTGCAATGGCTTTATTTTTTCCCAGAGATGACGTTCCAAAGAGTACCTGACGTTGTAAATTTGAAAGTTCAACCACATCAAAATCTATAACTCCAATAGCACCAACACCAGCAGCGGTAAGGTATTGCAGCACAGGGCATCCTAAACCACCAGCACCAATAACCAAAACTCTGGCATTGGAAATCTTGTCTTGACCTTCTTGACCAATTTCTGATAGTATAATATGTCTGTTGTATCTATTCACTCGTTGTTTAATTGTTTATTCGTTGAGTTGTTTAAACGATTTACCGATTCAACAAATCAACATTTTTAAAATCATCCTCCTGCAAATGGTGGCAATAAAGCGATTTCCGCTCCAGTTAATTCCGAGTCTAAATCTACTAACTCTTGATTCTGCGCTATTTGAAAATCTTTGTTTTTTAAAGTTGAATATTTAGTGTTCAGAGTACTTAAAAGTTCTGAAATTGAACCTTCAGATATCTCGATTTGTTCCTCATTTTTTTGAGTCACTTCTGCTATTTGTCCGAAATATTTAATCGTAATAAGCATCTTCAATTTGTTTAAATTCTTCTTTAGTGTTTACATTTAATGTTGCATTTTGAAAGGCTTCATCTAAAACAACATTTTTATAGTTACAACCTTTTATTGCTACTCTCAAGCGCCGTTCGCCCTGTTCTAATAAGCTTTTGAATGTATCTTTAACAGACTTTTTGTAAAGTGCAATTAGAGGCATGGATTTACCATTACTTTCAGCCTGTATAATTTCTGAGGTATCATCGATGGCATCAATCAATTGCTGTAACACTTCAGAAGTTATCAGTGGGATATCACAACTCAGAATCAAATTATATTCAGTTTTAGACGCCTCTAACCCTGAATAAATACCAGAAACAGGGCCAGCATCTTTGGTAATATCTGTTATGCGTTTTAATCCGAAATCATCATATTCTGAGGCATCTGAAACAATAATGATTTCAGAAACTAAAGGTTTTAAAGCATCAATACTATATTGAATAAATGGCTTATTATTCAACATTAATAACCCTTTATCAGAACCCATTCTGGAACTTTTTCCTCCAGCTAAAATAATGCCTGTTATGTTGGTTTTATCTATCATTTAGGTGAAAAATAATTTAGCACAAGCTATAATTAATACAAAAGCCAATATATATCTTAGACGCTGATTATTGATTTTTTTACTGCCATAATAGCCACCTAAAACACCACCAACCAACGCAATAGCAACAAGAATAAAAGCGCCTTTTTCTATTGAAACACCACTACTAAATTGTCCAATTAAAGCGGCTGCTGAATTCACCCAAATAAACAACGCAGAAACCGCTGCCGCTTCTTTCATTTTACCCCAATGCAATAGCAGAATTACTGGCGTTAAAATGATACCGCCACCAATACCAATAAGTCCGGAAAAGAAACCAATGATGCCACCAACTATTAATCCTTGCCACAGTTTAACTTGCTTGGTATTATCACTTTCTTTTCCAAACACATTCAGCATTTTAAGAATAGCGAAGATTAATAAAACAGCTAAAATCTTTTTATAAATAGAAGCATCAACTTCAATTGTACCACCTAAATAAGCCAACGGAATAGAAGCTATGGCAAATGAGATAAATAGTTTTTTATTGAAATGCCCTGCTTTAAAATAATAGTAGAACGAGATTCCAGCAACAAAGATATTGAGCAATAACGCCGTAGGTTTCATGCTTTCTGGAGCAAATGAAAACAAAGCCATTAAAGCTAAATACCCACTGGCACCTCCGTGTCCTACGCTAGCATACAGAAATGATACTATGGGTAGTATGAAAAGGAATAGGTATATGTTTTCTATTTGTAGCACTTATGTTAATTTATTAGGTCTTTGTCATGTCGAAATGAGGTACGATTGAGACATCTCATTATTCAGGTAAGATTTCTCACGCTGTTCGAAATGACAAGCGTTTTAATATTTTAATTATAGTTTTTCAATTCTAGCCAATTCCTTATCTAAGAACTTCCAACAATTCCTATTAATCTCATCAAATGCTTTAATCAATGATTTTCCATATTCTGTAAGTTCCGCACCACCACCGCCTTTGCCACCAATACTATTAATAGTTACTGGTTTTTTAGCCGATTTGTTCACCGAATCCAAAAGTTGCCACGCTTTTTTATACGAGATATTTAAAGATTTTGCAGCCTTAGAAAGCGATCCAGTGTCGTCAATAGCTTTAAGCAAATGCACACGGCCTTCACCAAGAAGCACATTGTCTTCCGATTCAATCCAAATACGACTTTTTATTTTATAACCCATAACTCATAATTATTGTGGTAATACTATCACTTCTAAGGCATCACCAATAGTAATAGTGCTCACATCCTCAGGCGCAAAAACCAAAGCGTTAGATAATGCAAAAGTTTGTAACATTGATGAGTTTTGTCCATCTAAAATTTCAACTTCACCATCTTCATAAATACCTTTTAAAAATTGTGGTCTATCACCTTTCTTTACAAAACCGTTTATAGCTTTAGCTTTTATTCTTGGTAATTCTAAATCTTTACGATCCATCATTTGTTGCAAAGCGATATATACATACACGTAAAAACAAGATAAAGCTGCGGCAGGATTCCCAGGAAGCGCAAATACCTGGGTGTCTTCTTTTTTACCATAGAATAAAGGCTTTCCTGGTTTCTGCTTCACTTTATAAAAGAGTTCTTCAACTTGTAATTCGCTTAACGCTTTACCAACAAAATCATAATCTCCAACAGAAATTCCGCCTGTGATTAACACCAAATCATTGTTCTCTAATGCACCTTTAAGCGTCTCAACAGTTTTAGTATAATCGTCTTCAACTTTATAAAGTGTCACATCGTAAAACTTTAAATTATAAAGCGCGCTCAATAACATTTTCGAATTGCTTTCGTAGATTTTCCCATAAGGCAACTCTTGTCCAGCTGCTATCAATTCATTTCCGGTGGTAACAATCGCGATATTTGGCTTTTTAAAAACAGAAACCTCCGTAATACCCAGAGACATTAAGTAGCCAATAGCAGCAGGAGTCAACTTAGTGCCTTTTTTTAAAGCAATAGCTCCAGCTTGTACTTGCTCGCCTAATGGGCGAATATTATGCTCTAATGGAATCTGTTCAGAAATCGTAATGGTTTCACCGTCAACCACCACTTTTTCTTGCATCATAACAGCATTTGCCGATTCAGGAACAGGTGCGCCTGTAAATATTCTAACAGCTTCTCCTTTTTTTAGTTGAGGTTCATGTCCATCACCAGCTTTAACTTCTCCTATTAGTTGATAAGATAGGTTGTCATGTAAATTTAAAGCATACCCGTCCATAGCTGATTGTCTAAAAGGCGGCATATTTATCGGTGATAAAATATCCTCAAACAACTCGTAGCCTCCAGCTTTTTCAACCTTTTTAATAGTCGATTGTAGTAACGGTTTTCCGTTTTGTTTTACAATAGAAATAGCTTCAGAAATGGAAATCATGACAAATTTTCGTTATATCCTAACAAATATAACGATTTCATGATTTTTAGCAGAATTGAAACTGCGATATTTTATAAATTAATATGAAAACAAAATTTTTAAGATTAAAAAATTCAGATATTCAAACTTATACATCATAGATTTTATCAACCTCATAAAAATACGTAAAAGCATCAAAAAACTACGTATTATTACTTATTTTTGAAACATAACCCTGAACAACATGCCCGCAGTCGCCATGTCTACACATACCAGATTTCGCTCCTTAAAAGATACCTCGTGTGCGTCATGCGATAACTCAAATTGTATAGTAAATAGAAACCTTCCCATTCTCGAAAATTCTACGTTAGTAGACAACAAAAGCACCTTGCGTTGTAAAAAAGGGCAACAGTTTATTATGGAGGGCGCGCCGGTAAACGGACTCTTTTTCATTCTAAAAGGTACCGTTAAGGTTTTTCGTACTGGAATTAACGGACGTGAACAAATCGTGCGTTTCGCGAAAGAAGGCGAAATTATCGGGCACCGCGGTTTTGGTACAGAAGAATACTATTCCATTGGTGCTATAGCGCTTCAAGATGCTGTGTTGTGCTATTTTTCTAAGGAAAACCTGCAAGAAACCCTGCTAAACAATCCCAAGTTTGCCTTCGATATGATGTTGTTTTATGCCAACGAACTTAACCGTAGCGAAAACAAAGTAAAGTCCATTTCGCAAATGACGGTGCGCGAGCGTGTCATCGATTCCCTGTTATACATACACAGAAAGTTTGGCGATTTAAATGGCTTTCTAAACCTTCCTTTAAGTAGAAGAGAATATGCCGATTATGCTGGCACAACAGAGGAGCAAGTCATTCGCGTGTTTTCAGCTTTAAAAAAAGAAAAACTAATTAGTGCTAAAGGCAAGAAAATCGGTATCAACGATATCCAATCGCTTAAAAAAGAAATAAACGACCATAACTATTTCTTAGATAGTTAATGGTGTGTTTTGGGCGTTACCCTCCTAACACTTCGACAAGCTCAGTGCAGGCGTCGGGGTCGCGCTTTCCGCTATATCTTTTTTGCATGTCACCTTGAGCGCAGTCGAAAGGTCATTTCATAGAGCAAAAAAGGATGAAGTTTATCCTGAGCGAAGTTGAAGGGCTGTGGTTGCTGAGGTGGTCACTGAGTTTATCGAAGTGCTCTCGAAGCACAATCCCTAACGCGGGTGTACTTGCCAAGGTCATTGCAAGGAGTTTACAACGTGGCAATCTAGGATTTCTTTTTTTCATTACCCAAAATTACTTTGTAACTCGTGCCTGCCTTCTTGTAATGCCATTTTTGTTGAAAACTACGTATAAGTATGTATTGATTTTATCGTAGGAAAAGTCTAGCTTTGTTCATAGAGTGGTACGTATTATAACGGTATAACGATACAACGCTATGAATAAAGGGAAAATAATATTTATCGGAGGAATTCACGCAGTTGGAAAAGGTACTGTTTGCAAAGAGTTAGCACAAAAATTCAATTTTGAACACTTGTCTGCAAGTCAAGTTCTGAAATGGGATGAATTAAGTGATTCAAAAAATAAGAAAGTTCAAAATTTAACAACAACTCAAGATAGGTTATTAACCAACCTATATAGAATAATAGAACCAAATAAAAAATATTTACTTGACGGACATTTTACTTTATTAAATTCAAACGGAGAGCCTGAAAAAATCGATGAATCTACATTTATTGGAATTCAACCGGAATCTATAATATTATTGACCTGTGAACCCAAGATAATCTATGAAAGATTAAAACAAAGAGATGATTTGATTTACAATTTAAGTGTTCTGGAAAAAATGCAACAAATGGAAGTTGAACACGCTAACTACATTTCAAAGAGATTAAATATACCTTTGTTTATAGTCATCGATGGAAACACGAGTACAATATTTGAACATTTAAAAAATTATGAGAATACTAATTGACACTAACATAATCATTCATCGAGAAGCGAATCGTGTTGTAAACGAAGATATTGGACTACTTTTCAATTGGCTTGATAATTTAAAATTAGATAAATGCGTTCATCCACTTTCGATTGAAGAAATTTCAGGTCATCAAGACGAGAATGTGGTCAAAACAATGAAAATTAAGATTGCTAACTATAATCTACTGAAAACAGAATCTGCGGATGACCAATTAATAACTCAAATTCGACAAACAGACAATTCACGTAACGATTTTATAGATACAAGTATAGTTAAAGAGGTTTATAATAATCGTGTTAACTATTTAATAACCGAAGATAGAGGGATTCATAGAAAAGCTATCCTTTTGGGTTGTTCAGAGAAAGTTTTTAAAATAGATGCTTTTTTAGAAAAATGTATCGCAGAAAATCCTGCATTAAAAAATTATCAAGTATTAGCTGTTAAGAAAGAATACTTTGGGAATATTAATATTAACGATGCATTTTTTGATTCATTCAAACAAGACTACAACGAATTTGGAAATTGGTTTAATAGAAAAGCAGATAACATTTCTTATGTGTGTATTACAGACGGAGACGTTAAAGCATTTTTATATTTAAAACAAGAAGATACTAATGAAATTTACAATGACATTGAACCTTCATTTCCTCAAAAGAAAAGGCTTAAAATTGGAACTTTTAAAGTAACTTCTACAGGATATAAATTAGGAGAAAGGTTCCTTAAGGTAATATTTGACAATGCTCTACAATATGATGTTGAGGAAATTTATGTTACAATATTTGATAAAAGGGATGAACAATTAAGACTTATTTATTTGCTCGAAGATTGGGGATTTAAACATTGGGGAACTAAAACAACGGATAATGGCATTGAACAAGTTTTTGTTCGAGAATGTAAACCAGCACCTAACCTTCAACAACCGAAACTATCCTTTCCGGCTGTATCTAAAAATACGACAAAATGGATTGTTCCCATTTACCCAGAATATCATACAGAATTATTTCCTGATTCAATTCTAAATAACGAATCACCACAGGATTTTACCGAAAATGAACCTTATAGAAATGCTATCAAAAAAGTTTACATATCACGTTCTTACAACAGAAATCTGAATGGTGGAGATTTGGTGCTTTTTTATAGAACAGGCGGACATTATGCTGGTGTTGTTTCAACTATTGGAGTTGTAGAAAATATTGTAACAAATATTCGAGACGAAAACCACTTTATCGAACTTTGTAGAAAAAGAAGTGTATTCGATAATACAGAGCTAAAAAAATATTGGAATTGGAATAAAAATAATAGACCATTTATCGTAAATTTTTTATACATTGACTCATTCCCAATGCCAAAAGTTAACTTAAAGAAATTGAGGGATTTAAACATTATACAAAATGCGCCACGAGGCTTTGAGCCAATAAGTGATGACAAATTTGAACAAATTTTAAAAGAAGCAAGAGCTAATGAAAGTTATATTATCGATTAAACCAGAATTTGCAAACAAAATATTTAATGGAACTAAAAAGTTTGAATTTCGAAGAACTTTGTTTAAAAATAAAGAGGTTAAAAAGATAGTTGTTTATGCATCTGCACCAATAAGTAAAGTAATAGGCGAATTTGAAATTGATAGAATTTTTCACGAAGAATTAGACCTATTATGGAATCAAACATCAAAATTCTCGGGAATAACAGAAGATTATTACACAGAATACTTTAATGGAAAAGATACTGGATATGCAATAGAGGTAAAAAACCCAAAGAAATATGAAATCGGGCTGTGTATCAAGCAAAATTTTGGGATAAATCCACCACAGTCTTTTGCATACATAAGAGAAGCACGTTAAAAAACAATGCCAGTTAATACCAAAACTAAATTAAGTAATAATATAAAAAAGACCAATTGAACCGTAAAATTAGCGTTTCAAAACTAATCACTTTTCATACACAATACCGATAACCCGCCTCCAAATAAAGCCCTTCTAATGAATTTCATTTTAATACTAATACAACAAAAACACACGCTACAAATAAAAACTACGTAGTTTTCCCTAAAAACCCTCCATTCCCTGTTCAATATTTCCCTTTTTTACTAAAACAATACGTAAAATGTTATTAACAATACCATGTTTATACGTAGTGGGTTACGTAAATCTTTCTTTACTCAAATATATCTTAAAATATTAAAAACCAATTAAATAAAATATAAAACTGTGTTTTAACAGGTTTACTTATGTCTAAAAAGAGGTGTGTTTATGGGGATTAACATGGGTAAAATCTGAGTGTACTTATATATTTGTCAAAAAAATAAGTATTTATACTTAGTTAATTAAAAAACACGTAACATGAAATCTCTATTAAAACGCACCTCTTGGATTTTACCCGTAGCAGTTCTACTATTTGCTTGTGGTGGAGAAAAGAAAAAAGAAACTGTTGTAGCTGAAGCTACTCCAGCAAGTACTACAAAAACATTAGAAATTGAAAAGCCACAGTTAACTTTTGGTTTTATCAAATTAACAGATATGGCACCTTTAGCGATTGCTAAAGAAAAAGGATTCTTCGAAGATGAAGGCTTATTTGTTTCTGTTGAAGCACAATCTAACTGGAAAAACGTATTAGACCGTGTGATTGACGGTCAGTTAGACGGATCGCACATGTTAGCGGGTCAGCCCATTGCTGCAGGCGCAGGTTTTGGTCGTCAAGCAGAATTGGTAACACCATTCTCCATGGACCTTAACGGTAATGGTATTACGGTTTCAAACGATGTTTGGAGCAAAATGAAGCCAAATGTACCAAAAGATGCTAATGGTAAGCCCATTCACCCTATTAAAGCTGAGGCTTTAAAGCCTGTAATTGATGAGTACAAAAACTCTGGTAAAGCGTTTAAAATGGGTATGGTATTCCCAGTATCTACACACAACTACGAAATAAGATATTGGTTAGCAGCAGCTGGCATTCACCCAGGTATGTACACTGCTGATAACGTACAAGGACAAATTGATGCTGAGGTTTTATTATCTGTAACGCCTCCGCCACAAATGCCTGCAACACTTGAAGCTGGTACTATTTATGGGTACTGCGTGGGTGAGCCTTGGAACCAACAAGCGGTATTTAAAGGTATTGGTGTACCTGTAACAACAAACTACGACATCTGGAAAAACAATCCAGAAAAAGTATTTGTAATGACTAAGAAATTTGTGGATGAAAACCCTAATACTGCCATTGCTGTAACTAAAGCATTAATTAGAGCAGGGAAGTGGTTAGACGTACCAGGAAATAGAGCTGAGGCTGTTAAAATATTATCTATGTCTCAATACGTAGGAGCTGACGAGGCTGTATTGGCAAACTCTATGACGGGAACTTTTGAATTTGAGAAAGGTGATAAAAGAGAGATGCCAGACTTTAACGTATTCTACAAGTACAATGCTACGTATCCGTTCTACTCTGATGGTATTTGGTTCTTAACTCAAATGAGACGATGGGGACAAATTCCTGAGTCTAAGCCAGCAGATTGGTACGCATCAACTATCAAAGATATTTACAGACCAGATATTTGGACAAAAGCAGCAAAGATATTGGTTGAAGAAGGTAAAATTCCTGCAAGTGATATTCCTGAAACTGATGGTTACAAGCCTGCAACGGCAGACTTTATTGACGGTACAACCTATGATGCAAAAGACCCTATTGGATACATCAACAGTTTTAAAATTGGTAACAAAGAGAAGGCTGTACAGTAAAATATTAATGTCGTTTGTCATTTCGACAGAGTGAGGCACGAACGACGAGAAATCTCATGAGATTCCTCACTGCGTTCGGAATGACAAATGGCATTTATAAAAAACACACACTAAACGACAATAAAACAAAAGAATCATGAAGCAAAGTTTAACATTAGGAAGGGTAACCAAATTTATGGGCTTAGGTTTTTTAAGCTCTTTTAAAGACCTATTCACTGGGAAGCTAGAAAAGGAAGACTATAAAGCCTTTTTACGTAAAGTCATTGTACCTATTGCTTCCGTTCTATTATTTATTGGCCTTTGGCACATGGGTGCAAAAGCACTTTACAATGTTGAGGCGGAATTTAGAATAGAAAAAGCATTAAACGAACAAGGGCAAGCCGCTGCTGATGAAATGGCTGCTTGTATTGCTTCTGGAGATGTGAGTTGTCAACCCAATACCTTGCCATCGCCTTCTCAGGTTTGGGCGTCGTTTCAATCGTTGTTGAACGATCATGCGTTGATTAGTGCTGATAAAGCTGCTTTTATTGAAAAAACGGCAGCCTTAAATGAAAAGCGAATTGCTGAAGGTAAAGATGCTATTGTTTACACAGGTAGGCCATCGTTTGTAGATCAAATCTTTAGAAGTTTAAAAACGGTATTTGCGGGATTCTTTTTAGCCTTATTAATTGCTGTACCTCTTGGTATTTTTATTGGATTGAGTCCAACACTTAAAAGTGCGTTTAACTGGTTTATTCAAATTTTTAAGCCGGTATCGCCTGTAGTTTGGTACTTATTAGTGTTTATGATTGTAAAAACATTATTGATAGATTCTAGTGAAGATAGCTCGTTTTCAATTTCGTTTATAGCTGTTGGTTTATGTTCTATGTGGGCTACATTGGTAAACACATCAATGGGTGTGTCGTCGGTAGATAAAGATTACATCAACGTTGCTAAGGTTTTAAAACTGGGGAATTTCCAAAAAGTATTTAAAGTGGTATTACCATCGTCTTTACCATTAATTTTTACAGGTTTAAAAATCACATTATCTGTAGCGTGGATGGTTTTAATTGCTATTGAGCTTTTAGCACAGAGTCCTGGTTTAGGATTATTTGTTTGGGAGGAATTCCAAAACGGTGCCAACGACTCGAACGCAAAAATTATAGTTGCCATGTTTGTGATTGGTATCATAGGGTTCTTATTAGATCGCCTTATGCTAGCGATACAAAACTGGGTGTCTTTTGAAAAAACAGATGCGATATAAGAATGAGTTTAAAGTTTCAAGTTCAAAGTTTAAAGTTGCGAAAGTTTGCGGATACACTGAGACTTAGAATTGAAGAACAAAACTGGCGGATAGACCCGCGTTAGGGATTGCAGAGGAAAGCCCACAGCGGAGCCCAAAGGCGAAGCGAGGACTTGGAACGGAAAGCCCGACCGGAGTGACTCCTGCAAGGTTTCTAAAAACCTTGTAGGTATGGAAACGGAGGGAACGCCCTAAAAAAGTGGATTTGTTTATACGTTGATTCGTTTAGAATAGCTGAACGAGTAAGTGTAAACAGTTAAACAGATAAACAAATAAACATTAAGAAGATGGCATACTTAGAATTAAAAAATATCTACAAAACCTACGGAAATGACGAGAACGCTACCGAGGTGCTATCTAACATTAATTTGGAGATAGAAGAGGGTGAGTTTGTAGCAATTGTAGGGTTTACGGGCAGTGGAAAGACGACGTTGGTTAACTTGATAAATGGATTGCTGGAGCCTACAAAAGGTGAGGTGTTGTTTAAAGGTGAACCGGTTGTTGGGACGAGTCATGAACGCGGGGTGATTTTTCAGAATTACTCCTTATTACCATGGTTAACTGTGGGACAAAATGTGTATATGGCGGTGAAAGAGGCTTTCCCAAAGAAGAGTAAAAAAGAGTTGAATGCGATTGTTGCAGATTATGTAGATATGGTAGGTTTAACGCCTGCGATTAATAAAAGACCGAAAGAATTATCGGGTGGTATGCGCCAGCGTGTGTCTGTAGCGAGAGCTTTATCTATGAAACCAGAGATGATTATTATGGATGAGCCTTTAGGAGCGCTAGATGCTTTAACACGTGGCACGTTGCAGGATGAAATTTTAAACATTTGGGGGAAAGATAAGCGTACGGCGCTGTTGATTACCAATGATGTGGATGAAGGGATTTATATGGCAGATCGTATTATTCCGTTGCGTCCGGGGCCAAATGCAACGTTGGGACCAGAGTTTAAGATTGATATTGAGCGTCCGCGTGATAAAACCGAAATGAACGACAACCCAAACTATAAAAAAACCAGAAATGCCATTATAGAGTATTTGATGGATATTGGGGAAGAGCGTAAGTCGCAAGCTTCGGAAGAATTTGTACTTCCAGATTTAGCACCAAAAGATTTTGTTAACCAATTTAGATAAGCATCAAGTTATGAGCACTATTATTACAGACACAGCTAAAACAACAGCACATAATGGCATTTTTCCTTCTAATGAAGTGATGCTTGATTTAAAAGACTTAAAGAAAGTGTACCCGACACCAAAAGGGGACTATGTGGTTTTGGAACATTTAAATCTTCAAATTAGAAAAGAGGAATTCGTTACTATTATCGGACATTCTGGATGTGGAAAAACGACGATGCTTTCTATGATTGCGGGATTGAATCCGATTTCTGGAGGAAACATTTCCGTATTAGGGAAACATATTAAAGGCCCGGGACCAGATAGAGGTGTGATATTTCAAGCACCAAGTTTAATGCCTTGGATGACCGCTTTACAGAACGTGATGTTGGGTGTAAATCAAGTATTTCCACATGCTACAAAAGGACAACGTAATGATATTGCAAAATACTATTTACAGAAAGTAGGTTTAGAAGATGCGTTTAATAAACGTGCGTCTGATTTATCACAAGGGATGCAACAACGTGTTGGTATCGCTAGAGCATTTGCTATTAAACCAAAAGTATTGTTACTAGACGAGCCTTTCGGGATGCTAGATTCTTTAACTCGTGGCGAATTACAGGATATTTTAATAGAGATTTGGAATAAAGAAAAAATTACTGCGGTAATGATTACCCACGATGTGGATGAGGCGATATTCTTAGCAGACCGCGTCGTGATGATGACCAGCGGACCCAGAGCAAAAATTGGTGATGTTTTGGATATTGAATTTGAAAGACCAAGAACAAGAAAAGCCGTGTTAGAGCACGACGATTATTATAAATACAGAAAACATTTAATAGACTTTTTAGAGCACTAGAAAAGTAAACCAATAAGCAAATTAATTAGTAAACAAAAAAGTTTATGGAATCTAACACGTTCCATGAGCCTAGGAAAAGTACAACCCAAAACGAAAACAATTAATTAAAAACTCAAACACGAATTAAACGTTAAAAACAAGTAAAAAATGAGAAAGCAATATGTTTTAATAGGCTTGATGGCATTGATGGTTCAATTAGCACAAGCACAGTTTACCTTAGAAGGGGAATTTAGACCACGTAGCGAATATTTTGGAAACGGCGGAAATTTTACAGGAGGCACTTTTCCTGCACAAACAGCTACAGATGCCGATGAAGGCTTTTTAAGAACCACGGTAAGAGCAGCTTTAATAGCTAAATATAAAGCCGAAACCTATACAGTATACACTAGTTTTCAAGAAGTGTTTGCCTTTGGTGATAGACCACAAATAGCAACAAATGGAAATGGAAATTTTAGAGTACAAGAGGCTTGGGCCGATTTAAAGTTGGGCACATCTTCTAGCTTAAAATTAGGGCGTCAGCCACTATCTTATGATGATCAAAGAATTCTTGGTGGTTTAGGATGGGCACAACAAGCACGCACGCACGATGCGGCTGTATATAAGTACAAGAAAAACAAATTGAGTTTAGATATTGGTGGTGCTTTAAATACTACACTAGACGAAGTTTATAATACATCAGCTTTATTCTCTTATAGAGATATGGTTTTTGTAAGAGCCAATAGCAACGGTGAAAAGCTTAATGTGTCCTTCTTAGGATTGGTAAATACCTTTCAAGATTCTAACGTAGATGGATCTAATAAATCTAGCTTAATTACGGCAGGTATACATGCAGATTATAAATTAGGCGCTTTAACGTTAACCTCTAACTTGTTTATTCAAGAAGGAGAGCGACTTGGAGGCGTTGATGTTAAAGGCGCATATTTAGCCAGTTTAGCTGCTGCCTACAAACTAAGTGATAAAAGTGCTCTTATTGCAACCGTAGAGCGTATTTCAGGAAGAAATAGTGAATCTGCTGCATTCTTCCCATTATACGGAACAAACCATGCATTTAATGGCTTAATTGATAGATTTTATGTTGGTAATCATGGCAATGCAGGTGGTTTAAATGATTTTCAGTTATCCTATAAAACTAAAATCTCAGGTGTAGCACTTACAGTTGCAGGACATTACTTTACTGAACAATCAGACCTTGATGGCATGGGTAACGATTTAGGATCTGAAATTGATATTGTATTAGCTAAGAAATTTAAGGAATTCACATTGGTGGGTGGCTATTCTCATTTCTTTGAGCCAAGTGATGTGGCGGACATTCCAGGAGTAAAAGACACTCAAAACTGGGCTTGGGCAATGTTAGTGATTAAGCCTAAATTTTTAAATACAGCAAAGTAAATATATAATGTTATGAAAATGAATTGGAAATAATTTTCATAATACAAAGTGTTAATTTGTTTGATATTCCAATTTATGAATCCCGCCAGAAGCGGGATTCTTTTTTTATCCAAAAAAACTTAAACTAACCCAAAAGCCTACTTAACTCATTCAAATGTCAACCAGAATAAAACTAAATAGTCTACAATATTTCTTATTTTTAGATTCGGGATAACCATAAAATTTAAACATTATGAAAACAAATTTTAGTATCTCGATTAGTAACCCGTGCTCAGAGCAATTCAGTGGGTTTGAACAAACAACCACTGGAGGCTTCTGTAACTTATGCCAAAAAGAAGTAATTGATTTCAGGCACATGCCTGACAAAGCATTGTTAGATTATTTACAAAGCAAAAAAGAAAATACCTGTGGCGTATTTAAATCATCTCAACTAAAAAGAACTATGAAATCTCAAAAATTGAAAGGAAGTAAATTCACATTTTTAAGAGTTGCTGCTCTTGCGGTTTTTTCATTAGTATCATTGCACACGTTTCAGGCTCAAGAAAATTCTTCAAATAAAGCTGTTCAGAAAGAAGTGGTGCAAGATAATTTGTTAAGCGGTGTTGTTTTAGACGAATCTGGTCCGCTTGCAGGCGCAAATATTCTATTGAAAGGTACACGAATTGGTGCAACAGCAGATTTTGATGGTAAGTTTAAATTTCCAAAAGTATTAAAAGAAGGTGATGTACTCTTGGTGAGTTATATTGGTTATGAAACGCAAAAATTTGTCATTAAAAAAGGACAAAAATTTTTAAAGGTTGAGTTGACTGGTGATGACATCGATTTGATGGGTGAAGTTGAAGTTAATGAAGTATATAGCTCAAAAAAAAGCTAAATAACTACTTGTTTTGATGAAGCGATTATTCCCAATACTACTCTCGCTTTTATGCTTTCATGTGAATGCACAAAAATCTGATTTTAAGCATATAGATTTCACAAAAGCAGATAGTATCGCAAAGTCTTATAGTAAAGCTTCATTACGCAACATGCCGTTATTGGTACACAATCTTACACATAATTTAAACACCCAAGTGGAGCAATTTAGGGCAATTCATACTTGGGTGTGCTTAAATATTGAAAGCGACCATTATTTTAGTGAAGCTACACTTAAAACGCGCAGACAATTATACAATAATGTGTCTGCTCTCGAAACATGGAACACCAAACAACAAACTAAAGTATTTAAAAGGTTGGTAAGGGATAAGAAAACGATTTGCTCTGGGTATGCTTATATTTTGAAAGCATTAACCAATCTTGCTGATATTGAATGTGAAATTGTAGATGGGTATGCGCGCACTGTGAGAACGAATGTAAATACTGTTGATTTCCCAAATCATTCATGGAATGTGGTAAAACTTAATGATAAATGGTACTTCGCCGACACCACCCAAGCTAGTGGTTTTTATAATTTAGATGAAGAAGAATTCGTTAAAGATTATATTGAAGGCTATTTTTTGGCGTCGCCAGAACTCTTTAGTAAAAATCATTTTCCACTAAAGAAAGAATGGCAGCTTTTAGATGAAAAACCTACATTAGAAGCATTTATAAAAGCGCCAATAATATACCGTGATACTTATAAACATAGTTTAGTTCCTATTATGCCCAATACTTTAGTAACAGATATAGAGGTTGGGGATACTGTGATGTTTGAGTTTGAGATTTTAGATGAAGCACCAATAAAAGATATTACGCTAGTGTTTAGTGGTGGTTTACGTTATAAGACCATAACCCCAACAAAAGAAAATTATAAAAATGGTAATTTAGAAATAGCGTATCAATTTGATAAAAAAGGACATTATGATGTACATGCTAAGGTGGGAAAAGAAGTAGTGTTGTCTTATACCATTAAGGTGTCAAAACCTAGAACTTTTGTTACGGAGAATTTCTAAATCATTTCTAAATCCAAATACATTTCTTACATTTAGGCTGTAAAGAAAGAATATGCTTAAAAAAGTTTTTGCTAGCGCCGTATTTGGTGTAGAAGCTTCTACCGTAACTGTAGAAGTAAATGTAGATAAAGGTGTGGGTTATCATTTAGTTGGGCTTCCAGATAATGCCATAAAAGAAAGTAATTTTAGAATAGCTGCTGCACTTCAGAATAACGGCTATAGAATACCAGGAAAGAAGATCATCATCAATATGTCGCCTGCCGATTTACGTAAAGAGGGCAGTGCTTACGATTTAACTTTGGCTATTGGTATTTTGGCATCTTCTAGTCAAATAAAAGCTGAAAATTTAGAGCAATATTTAATAATGGGTGAGTTGTCTCTCGATGGTACATTGCAACCCATAAAAGGGGCATTGCCCATTGCTGTAAAAGCTAGAGCAGAAGGTTTTAAAGGATTTATTTTACCATCAGCAAATGCGAAAGAAGCAGCTATTGTGAATGACTTAGAAGTATATGGTGTTGATAATATAAAGCAGGTCATCAACTATTTTGATAAAGGCGAAGCTTTAGAGCAAACTATTATAGACACCCGAAAAGAGTTTGAAAAAAACTTGAATTATCCCGAGTTTGATTTTTCAGATGTTAAGGGTCAAGAAGGTATTAAGCGCTGTATGGAAATTGCTGCAGCTGGAGGTCATAATATCATTTTAATCGGACCACCAGGGGCAGGAAAAACTATGTTGGCGAAACGCTTACCCAGTATTTTACCGCCTATGACGTTGCATGAAGCTTTGGAAACCACTAAAATACATTCTGTAGTGGGGCGGGTAAAAGATACCGGATTGATGGCGCAACGCCCGTTTCGAAGTCCGCACCACACCATCTCAAATGTAGCTCTTGTGGGAGGTGGGAGTTATCCGCAACCGGGAGAAATCTCTCTATCGCATAATGGTGTGTTGTTTTTAGATGAATTACCAGAATTTAAGCGTGAGGTTTTGGAAGTGATGCGTCAACCTTTAGAAGATAGGGAAGTAACGATTTCCAGAGCGAAATTTACAGTAACCTATCCATCGTCGTTTATGTTGGTGGCGAGTATGAACCCAAGTCCAGGAGGCTATTTTAACGATCCAGATGCGCCAGTTACCTCAAGTCCAGCTGAAATGCAACGCTATTTAGGAAAGATTTCTGGTCCGTTATTAGATAGAATCGATATTCATATAGAAGTAACACCTGTGCCGTTCGATAAATTGAGTGATGATAGAAAAGGGGAAACCTCAGTAGATATTAGAAAACGAGTAACTGCAGCAAGGGACATACAGAGTAAACGCTTTGCAGATTCTGAAACGGTACATTATAATGCACAAATGAATGTGAAGCAAATACGCAAACATTGTGTTTTGGATGATGCTTCAAAGGAACTATTAAAAACTGCTATGGAACGTTTAAACCTGTCGGCAAGAGCGTATGATAGAATTTTAAAAGTGTCTAGAACGATTGCCGATTTGGAAGGTAGCGAGAACGTAAACGGCTCTCATATTAGTGAAGCGATTCAATATAGAAGTTTGGATAGAGAGGGGTGGTTGGGGTAAATCTCTGTTTGAATAGTTTTTTTCACCTGATAGCGACTGATAAGTGCTATGTCGAAACGCATCCGTTTTTAATACTCCGAATCAGATGTTCCACCTTTAACAATAGCAATCCCAGATGAAGTACCCAAACGGTCTACTCCTAAATTAATATATTCTAACGCGGTTTTGGTGTCTCTTATACCTCCCGAAGCTTTAATTTTTACACAACCTTTGCATACGCTTTTCATAAGTTTTACATCGTGTACTGATGCGCCTCTTGTTCCAAATCCAGTTGATGTTTTTATAAAATCTGCACCACTTTGTATGGCTAATTCACTGGCTTTAATAATTTCAATGTCCTCTAAATAGCAAGTTTCTAGTATAACTTTTAAGTTGGTATTAGGTAATTGTTTTTTTACAGCTTCAATATCTTTCCAAACACTATCAAAATCTTTACTTTTTAAGAGTCCAATGTTCATTACCATATCAATTTCATCTGCGCCTTCTTCAACGGCTGTTTTAGCTTCAAAAACTTTTGTTTTGGTACTTGTGGCTCCTAAAGGGAATCCTACTACAGCGCAAACTTTTACAGTAGTGTCTTTTAATTGATTTTGTGCTAATGGCACATAAGCACTATTAACACATACCGAAAAAAAGTTATGTGTTTTTGCCTCTTCGCATAGGTTTATTATTTCTTGCTTTGTTGCATTGGCTTTAAGAAGTGTGTGGTCTATATAACGGTTTAATGGTTTCATAAAAATGTGTTTGCTTTTTACAAAGTTATCTATTTAGTTGTATTGAAGTTTATCGTTAGAAGAGATATTCAATACAAAAACAGCGAAGTTCAAAAAAAAGGTTATCGTATAATAATTTGCTAAATATCAATAGGTAAGGTACATTTGGCATGTTTAAAACTTTAGGGTATGGCTATGAAATACTATTTTTATATTGTCTTAGTTGCATTTTTGTGTGGTTGTAATTCCTCAAATAAGAGCGAAAAAGAGAATAAACTGGATAATATGTATCTCAATATAAATTCTGAACTAAGTACAGAAACCCCAAAATTAGATTTAGAACAAGCCCAAAAGCTGGCGGAATTACCGTTGCACTGTATAAATATTGAGTATCCTAACCGTTTATCACAAACATTAGGAAGTGATAAAGATTTAAAACCTCCAACAGAATTACATCCTGCATTTTTTGGATGTTTCGATTGGCATTCGTCGGTACATGGGCATTGGAGTTTGGTGAGTTTACTAAAACAATTTCCTAATCTCGATAAAGCCGAGGAAATTAAAGAACGGTTACTTATTAATATGTCAAAGGAAAATATTGAAGCCGAAGTTGCTTATTTTGATGGAGAACATAATAAGTCTTTTGAGCGAACTTATGGATGGGCTTGGTTGCTTAAGCTAGCAGAGGAACTACATACTTGGGATGATGAAACAGCGCGGATTTTAGAAGCAAATTTACAACCGTTAACGGATTTAATTGTTGAAAAATACATTGAATTTTTACCGAAATTAAATTACCCGCAGCGTGTAGGAACCCATACTAATACTGCGTTTGGCTTATCATTTGCCTATGATTATGCGGAAACGTTAAATGATGAGGCTCTAAAAAATGCCATAAGGGATAGGGCTCTATATTTCTATGAAACAGATGAAAATTGTCCGATTACTTGGGAACCAAGCGGAAGTGATTTTTTATCGCCATGTCTTGAAGAAGCGGCCTTAATAAAACGTTTAATACCATTGGAAGATTATAAAGTCTGGTTAAATAATTTTTTACCTCAATTAAAAAATAAAGATTTTAATATTGAAGTAGGCGTAGTTTCAGATAGAACCGATGGGCATTTGGTACATTTAGACGGTGTTAATTTTTCACGTGCTTGGAACTTATATAAAATTGCCGATGGTTTACCTGAATACGGACATTTAAAAACAGTGGCAAATCAACATATTAATTATTCGCTTCCTAGTATTTTTGGTGATGATTACATGGGCGGACACTGGTTGGGTAGTTTTGCTATTTATGCTCTAAATAGTTCTAAATTGTAATAATATTTTGTTAAACAGTATTAATCTGTTGTTCATATAGGTAATGAAGTTTTATTTTTATGGTTTTAATTTAAATAGCCTATAGAAATGAAATTAAACTCTACGTTTTTAGCATTTTCAATTTTTGCATGTGTAAGTTTAGGTTTTTCTCAAAACCCTTTAATCAATTATCCAGCTGTAAGTCCGGACGGACAAACCATTGCCTTCAATTATCAAGGCGATATTTGGACGGCAACCATTAATGGACAAAATCCCAAACGACTAACAGTTCATGAAGCTTACGATACCAAGCCGGTTTGGAGTGCCGATGGTAAGTCTATTGCATTCATCAGTGAGCGATTTGGAAATAACGATGTTTTTGTAATGCCGGCTATTGGTGGCGCACCAAAACGATTAACATACCATTCTACTTCAGATATTGTTACTGATTACACATCTAATGGAGATATTGTTTTTTCAACACGCAGAAATTTTGTGCAAGTAGAGCGCGAGTACGAAACACATATTGTAAATGAAAAAGGAGGTACGCCAAAACGATATTTAGATGCTGCAGGTTTTGATGCTTCAGTTTCCCCTAATGGCAAGTTTGTAGTATTTGTAAAAGGAAGTTGTAGGCTGGAACGCGAAGCCTACAGGGGGCCGGCAAACAGGGATCTTTGGTTATATAATATTAAAAATGATAGTTATACGAAACTAACAGATTACGATGGTAACGATTTTTACCCGCAATGGGGAGACAATAATACCATTTACTTTCAATCGTCTAGAAGCGGAAAATACAACGTTCATAAATTGAATATAAACGATAATGGTGCTTTAAAAGGAGAGATTTCACAAGTTACTAGCTTTTCTGACATGGGTGTATTTTCATTTCAAATTAGTAGAAATGGAAAAGATATTATAGCTGTAAAAGGCAATAAGGTGTTCTTAATTAATGCTGCTACAGCAAATCAAAAAGAGATAAATATCAACATTGCTTCAGATTATAGATTTAATCCCGTTGTGCATAAAACGTATAGTAATGATGTTGATGATATTGCCATTTCACCTAATGGAAATTATGCAGCAATTACTATAAGAGGTGAAATTTTTATCCGTGAAACTTCAAAAGATAAAAAACGAACTGTAAACCTAACAAGATCTTCGTTTAGAGATACGAATGCAACCTGGTTGAACGATAGCACACTCCTTTTCGTTTCGGATAGAGATGGACAAAAAGATGTCTATATGGTAACATCTGATAATGAAAATGAAGCAGATTTATTTAAAACCCTGAAGCATAAAATTGAGAGGATTACTAAGACCGAAGCGGATGAGGACAACTTGGTGATGTCTCCCGATGGTAAAGCAATAGCATACAATTTAGGAAGAGGGCAGTTGGTAGTCGCGAATATTGATAATAGAGGAAAGCTTTCCAATAAAAAAACACTGTTAGATGGTTGGGCAACGGCAAACGGTGCGGCTTGGTCTCCAGATTCTAAATGGCTAGCCTATAGTTTAAGCGATTTGGATTTTAATTCTGAAATTTATATTCATAAAGCTGATAATATCCAAAAACCAGTAAATATTTCAATGCACCCAAAACAAGACAGAAGTCCTGTTTGGAGTCCAGATGGTAAAAAACTCATGTTTTCTTCTAATAGAAATAATAGTGATTACGATGTTTGGTTTACATGGTTAACAAAAGCTGATTGGGAAAAGACTTCTCAAGATTGGGAGGAAGATGCCGATGATAGCAAAGATGAAAAAGGAGATAAAAAAGAAGACAAAGACAAAAAGGATAAAACACCAAAAGTAAAGGATGTTGTTATTGATTTTGATGATATTCATGAGCGCCAAGTTCAGGTAACTTCTTTTGTAGGAGGTGAGTTTGGTTTGTTATTTTCGAAAGATTCTAAAACCATTTATTATTACACTGGAAACGGAAGCAGAGGAGATGCTGAAGTAGAGTCTGATTTATTCAAAGTAAAATGGGATGGAAAAGATAAAAAGGCACTTACTACAAATGGTACAACACCTTCAAATATCACAGCAGATAAAAAACTATCTAAAATTTATCTAACAAAAAGAGGCGGTAGTTTATCAAGTATCAATATGTCTAACGATAAAATGGAGTCTTTATCATTTTCTGCTAAACTAGATATTGATTACAATGTAGAGTCTCAGCAAATATTTAACGAAGCTTGGAAAGCTATAAATGATGGTTTTTACGATCCGGATTTTCATGGACAGGATTGGGATAAGCTAAGAAGAACCTATGAGCCGTTGGCATTAAGCGCTTCTACCCGAAGTGATTTTCAGACTATTTTTAATTGGATGCTTGGGCAAATTAATGCGAGCCACATGGGCTTGTATCGTGTTGAAACACGAGAAGATTTACAACCCGAAAGGACAGGGTTATTGGGTGTAGAACTGGAGCCAACCTCAAATGGAAACTTAAAAGTAGTTGCTGTAGTACCTGGAATGCCTGCAGATAGGGTTGCTAGCCAAATACGATTAGGGGATGTTATAACGTCTGTTAATGGAAACGATTTAACCAAATCCTCAAACATATATGAATTTTTACAAGGTACAGCGAACGAAAAAATCTATTTAGAGATAACTCGTGGAGGCACTTCAAAAGAAATTGTAATACGACCACAGTATAGTAATCGCAGTGAAAATTATAATGCTTGGGTAAAAGAGCGCAAGCGTTTAACCGATAAATACTCCAACGGTAGATTGGGCTATATTCATATTCAAGGGATGAATTGGACAAGTTTTGAACGTTTTGAACGTGAATTGACAGCTGCAGGGCTTGGTAAGGATGGTCTTGTTATTGATGTGAGATTTAATGGTGGTGGCTGGACTACTGATTATTTAATGGCAGTATTAAATGTAAAGCAACACGCATACACCGTTCCAAGAGGTGCTGCTAAAAACCTAGAGTCTGAACATACAAAATTTATCAATCATTACCCTTATAGTGAGCGTTTGCCACTGGCATCTTGGACAAAGCCATCGATTGCTCTATGTAATCAAAGCAGTTATTCAAACGCTGAAATTTTTTCACATGCTTATAAAACTCTAGATATTGGAACTTTAGTTGGAGTACCAACATTTGGTGCGGTAATATCAACAGGTAGCGCAGGACTAATTGATGGGTCTTATGTAAGAATGCCATTTAGAGGTTGGTATGTTAAGGAGACAAAATCGAATATGGAATTGGGGCCAGCAGTTCCAGATATTATAGTGTATAATAATCCAGATGACAAGGCAAAAAATTCAGATACTCAACTTAAAAAAGCAGTTGAGGAATTATTGAGCCAGTTAAAATAGTATATTTAAGAAACCATTTTAGCTTGAAAAACTTTTTTAAAAATATTGGACCTGGGCCATTGCTAGCAGCAGCTTTCATTGGCCCAGGAACAGTTACGGTCTGTACGCTTTCGGGTGTGCAGTTTGGTTATGCATTGTTATGGGCCATGGTGCTGTCGGTCATCGCTACCATTGTACTTCAAGAGATGGCGGCAAGATTGGGGTTGGTAACTCAAAAAGGCTTATCTGAGGTTATTCGTCAAGAAATTAAAACACCATTTCTAAAATTTTTATCAATTGCCTTAGTACTTTCAGCCATAGTTATTGGAAATGCGGCTTATGAAGGAGGTAACATTGGTGGAGGCGTGTTGGGGCTAGAAACTATATTTGGAACGTCAAATATATGCTTAGGTGCTTTTCAATTAAACAGTTTTAGCTTTCTTATCGGAATTATTGCTTTCATATTATTGTATTTGGGCAATTACAAAGTATTAGAACGTGCCCTAATAGCTTTAGTGATTTTGATGAGTTTAGCATTTATAGTTACGGCAATCTTAACTAAACCAGATATTTCTCAACTATTTAAAGGCGCGCTATTACCGCAATTTCCTAACGGGAGTACATTGTTAATTATAGCTTTAATTGGCACAACAGTAGTACCTTATAACCTCTTTTTGCATGCCTCGCTAGTAAAAGAGAAATGGAGAAGCATTGAGGATTTAGGGTATGCGAGAAAAGATACATTCATAGCAATTATTTTAGGAGGGTTAGTATCTATGAGTGTTATCGTGTCTGCTACATCAATCTCAAATGGGCAAATTAATAACGCAGCAGACTTAGCTTTAGGTTTAGAACCGTTATTTGGTAGTTTTTCAAAATATTTTTTAGCCATTGGATTATTTGCTGCAGGTATCACTAGCGCTATTACCGCACCTTTGGCGGCTGCATATGTTGCTACAGGGTGTTTAGGTTGGGATTCCAACCTTAAATCGATACGCTTTAGGTTTGTTTGGGGGTTTATTCTGGTTTTAGGAGTTTGTATATCCTCGTCAGGGTTCAAACCCATAGAAATTATTAAATTCGCGCAAATAGCAAATGGCATATTGCTTCCAATAATTACTGGTTTTCTTTTATGGGTGATGAATAGAAGCGAATTATTAGGCAAATACAAAAACAGTAATTTGACTAATAGCTTAGGCGTACTTATTTTTGTAATAAGTATGCTTTTGGCCATAGCAGCTATAAACAAAGTATTTGATTTGAACCTATTTTAATGCCACAGTTTTCCATAGATATAAATGCCGATTTAGGAGAGGGCATAGGCAACGACGCACAATTGATGCCCTTTATTTCCTCATGTAACATCGCTTGTGGCGGACATGCAGGAGATGAAAACATTATGCGAACTGCAGTGAGGTTAGCGAAGCGTTATAATGTTAAAATTGGTGCACACCCGTCGTTTCCTGATGTTGAAAATTTTGGACGAATTCCTATGGAAATGCCTTGTGCAGCATTATTTAAAACCATAGAAGATCAATTAAATAACTTTAAAGCAATTATAGAAGAAGAGCATGCTACTTTACATCATGTGAAGCCACACGGTGCGCTTTACAATATGGCAATGAAGGACAACAATATTGCAACCGTTATAGTTGAAGTGATGAAGAGCATGCACTTACCAGTCTATCTTTACGTGCCCTATAAATCTGTAATTGCAGACGTTGCCGTTCAAAATAAAATCCCCATAATCTATGAGGCCTTCGCTGATAGAAATTATAACGACGATTTAACTTTGGTGTCTAGACAAAAAGAAAATGCAGTTTTAAACGATGAAAATGAAGTATTTGAACATGTGTTTCGGATGATTTCTGAAGGAAAAGTAAAAACTGCATCGGGTAAGAAGATTGAAATAAAGGCACATACATTTTGTATTCATGGTGATAACCCCAAAGCAATTGGATTAGTCAATAGATTAGTGAATAGTTTAGAATCAAAAGATATTCTCATTCAATAATTGATGACGTTTGAGTTAAAATATAAACAATTTGGAGCGTCTTCAATTCTTATGGAGTGGCCTCAGCGCATTGATAAAGCTATCTTAAATGATATACTAAGGTTTAAATCAAAAATAGAGCAAAGCGATTTCTCGAATATTATGACTTTAAATCATGCCTATGCATCACTTTTAATTACTTATGATGTTTCAAACTTTGATGTTTCTTCTGAAATATTAAAGTTGAGTGATTTGTATCAATCGGCAGATGAGGTTTATGAGTCAAAATATACCCTATGGAAAATCCCTGTGTGCTATGATCAAAGTTTTGGAATTGATTTGGAATCGCTTTCAAAAGAAAAGTGCATAGACGTAGATGATGTTATTAAGATGCATTCACAAAGCGTCTACACGATTTATTTTATCGGATTTTTACCAGGTTTTTTATACCTAGGAGGTTTAGATGAGCAGCTATTTACACCAAGAAGAGCGACTCCACGATTGAAAATTGAAAAAGGTGCTGTAGCCATTGGTGGCAAACAAACAGGTGTTTATCCTAGTGAAAGCCCTGGAGGATGGAATATTATCGGAAACAGTCCAGTCCATTTTTTCGATGTTTCAAAAGCAGAACCATGTTTTGCGAAAGCTGGTGATAGTCTTCAATTTTATCCAGTAACCTTAAAAGTGTATCAGGACATTCAAACGTTAGTTGATGCTGGTATATATCAAATAGAAAGTGAGGTGCTAGATGGTTAAGGTGTTAAGCGCGGGACTTTATACAACTATTCAAGATAATGGCAGAATGGGCTATCAGCATTATGGCGTGCCAGTTTCTGGTGTAATGGATTCAAGAGCAGCAGCGATAGCAAATGCTTTGGTTGGAAACAATCAGGATGCTGCGGTTTTAGAAATTACCATGAGCGGGCCCAAATTAGTATTTGAAATTGACGCGGCTATAGCTATTACTGGAGCCAATATGAAGGCTTCAATTAATAAAAATAGGATTGAAAACAATCGCATCATTTCTATTAAGAAAGGTGATGTTTTGCGTTATGGAACACTAGTCTCTGGATTTAGAACTTATTTGGCAGTTTCAGGTGGTTTTAAAACTAACGAAGTTTTAGGTAGTAAAAGCATGTATCAGGGCATAACTGAATTCAGAAATCTAAAAAAAGGCGATGTATTGAATATTAATAAATCACTTACTGCTAGCCAAAAACACTTTGCAGGATTAAAAATTGATGATTCATATCTTACATCATCAACATTGGAAGTTTATCAAGGACCTGAGTTTGATAGACTAAGTGAAATTCAAAAGAAACAATTATTTAAGAATATATTTACGGTTTCAAAAGATAATAATCGGATGGCATATCAGCTTAAAGAGCCCTTTGAGAATACTCTAGAACCAATCCTTACATCATCTGTATTACCAGGAACGGTACAATTAACACCTTCTGGAAAACTAATTGTATTAATGCGGGATTGTCAGACTACAGGCGGCTATCCGAGAGTTTTACAACTTTCTGAAATGGCAATTAATACTTTAGCACAAAAGTTTACAGGCGATAAAATCAAATTTAATCTTAAAGCTCTACTTTAATATCCTTTAAGACTTCTAGGGAAACTTCACTTTTTTGAGAGGTTTCCATATAGCGTCTGTATATTTTAGAATTTCGTTTTTGCAGTGTGTCTTTCTCTGGTTTTAAAACTGAAGAAGTGCCAATTCTATCGGCACCAGCTTCTAAATATTTTACAGCAGTTTCAAAATCGCTAATACCACCAGATGCCTTGATTTTAGCACTGTCTTTAACAGTTTTTTTCATGATTTTTACTGCAGTAAACGTAGCACCTCCAGAAGCAAATCCTGTAGATGTTTTTACAAAATCGGCATTGGCATCTACTGCAATTTCACAAGCTTTAACAATTTCATTTTTGTTTAGCTCAGAAATTTCAATAATCACTTTTAACGTAGTATTGCCTATTGCCCTTTTAACGTCTGAAATATCTCTTAAAACAGAGACGTAATTACTACTTTTAAGATATCCAAGATTTATTACCATATCTATCTCTTCGGCTCCATCTGCAACAGCATTTATGGCTTCAGAAATTTTACTTTGTGTGGACATGGCACCAAAAGGGAAACCTATAACAGTACATACTTTTACCTCGGTATCTTTTAATAATTCTTGCGCTAATTTTACGTAGCTACCATTTACGCATACCGAAAAATACTTATTTGCCTTTGCTATTTTACACACATTTATAATATCTCTTTCCGTAGCAGTTGGCTTTAAAAATGTGTAATCTATAAAGTTGGATAAATTCATAAATAAAAGTAGGTTTCCTTTAAATATTATAACTTTTTATTCTTCTTATTGGGGCTATAAGATTTGTGTGAAATTAAAAATTTAAGACATGACAATGGGATGCCTTTATAGATTTTTATCAACAGAATAATAAACATTTAAAAGTAATAATTATTATGAACCAAGTCCTTTTATTATTTCCTTTTTCGATGAATGGATTCGTTTTTCAGTCTTAATATGTGATATGCAAACGGTTATGAATACAGTGATTGTATAAAGAAAAAGCAACGTTTGCCAAAGAAAGGCGCCCGTTGCTTTTCAAACTAACCAACCAAACTAAACTATTTTTTATATATTTTCTACTAAGTCGCTTTGATTTCTAAAAACCAACATGTCATCAAAAGCGTCCAAGAGGATAACGCTGTCTGTTGTTACTTTTCCAGCTAAAATCTCTTTACTTAGAGCGTTGAGCACTTCTTTTTGAATCACTCTTTTCACTGGTCTAGCACCGTATTCTGGGTTATAACCTTTTTCTGCTAAATAAGCCACTGCTTCTTGTGTGGCATCAAATGTAATATTTTGATGCGCTAACATCTTAGTCACATTTTTTAGTTGAAGCCCCACAATATCGGTGATATTTTCCTTGGTTAAAGGCGTAAACATTACGGTATCGTCAATTCTGTTTAAGAATTCCGGTCTTACACTTTGTTTTAATAGGGCTAACACATCAATTTTTGCAGCTTCTATTGCTGAATCGATATCCTTGGTAGCCTCAAAACGTTCTTGTATAATCTGACTGCCCATGTTGGATGTCATAATTATGATAGTGTTTTTGAAATTTGCTACACGCCCTTTGTTATCAGTTAAATGCCCTTCATCCAAAACCTGTAATAAAATATTGAACGTATCAGGGTGTGCTTTTTCGATTTCATCTAATAGTACTACTGAATACGGCTTTCTCCTAACGGCTTCAGTTAATTGTCCGCCTTCATCATAACCTACATATCCTGGAGGTGCACCAACCAATCTACTTACGGCATGACGCTCTTGATATTCGCTCATATCGATTCTAGTCATGGCGTTTTCATCGTCAAACAAATATTCTGCTAGAGCCTTTGCTAATTCGGTTTTACCAACACCAGTAGTTCCTAGGAATAAAAATGTTCCAATAGGTTTTTGTGGATTTTGTAATCCTGCACGACTTCTGCGCACCGCATCACTAACAGCCTCAATAGCTTCTTCTTGCCCAACTACACGTTTGTGTAACTCGTCTTCCAACTTCAATAACTTTTCACGCTCACTTTGCAGCATTTTGGTTACTGGAATACCTGTCCATTTTGCTACAACTTCAGCAATATCATCATAGGTTACTTCCTCTTTTATCAAAGAGTTTTCAGATTGTTCTTGTAATTGCTTTTGTAAGTTTTCAAGTTGCTCTTGGGCTTCTTTTATCTTGCCATAGCGTAACTCTGCTACTTTTCCGTAATCACCCTCGCGTTCTGCTTTTTCAGCTTCAAGTTTGAAGTTTTCAATATCTGATTTTGTGTTCTGAATATTATCTACCACTTCTTTTTCACTTTTCCATTTCGCGTTTAAATCATTACGTTGTTCTTTAAGGTTTGCCAAATCAGAACGCAATGACTTTAACTTGGTTTCATCTTTTTCACGCTTTATCGCTTCAATTTCAATTTCCAATTGCATGATTTTTCTATCTAAAACATCGAGTTCCTCTGGTTTAGAATTGATTTCCATACGCATTTTAGATGCTGCTTCATCCATTAAGTCAATCGCCTTATCTGGTAAAAAACGATTAGTAATGTAACGTTGCGATAATTCTACAGCACCAATGATAGCATCGTCTTTTATACGTACTTTATGATGTGTTTCGTACTTTTCCTTAATCCCTCTCAAGATTGAAATAGCACTTTCGGTATCTGGTTCATCTACCATTACTTTTTGGAAACGGCGCTCTAGGGCTTTGTCTTTTTCAAAGTATTTTTGATATTCATCTAATGTTGTTGCACCTATAGCTCTTAATTCTCCGCGCGCTAAGGCCGGTTTTAAAATGTTAGCCGCATCCATAGCGCCTTGGCCACCGCCAGCACCAACAAGTGTGTGGATTTCGTCTATAAACAGTACGATATCGCCATTGCTAGTCGTAACTTCTTTAATCACGGCTTTTAAACGTTCTTCAAACTCACCTTTATATTTTGCTCCCGCGATAAGTGCGCCCATATCTAAAGCGAAAATTTGTTTTTCCTTTAAATTTTCGGGTATATCGCCATCAATAATTCTATGTGCTAAACCTTCTGCAATAGCGGTTTTACCAGTTCCTGGTTCACCAACCAGAATTGGGTTGTTTTTGGTACGGCGTGATAATATTTGAAGTATGCGTCGAATTTCTTCATCCCGACCAATAACAGGATCTAGTTTTCCATCTTTAGCTAATTGATTGAGGTTTTTAGCATATTTATTCAAAGAATTATAGGTGTCTTCTTGACTTTGGGAAGTTACGTTTTCGCCTTTGCGTAATTCTTCAATCGCTGCTTTTAAACCTTTCTCGGTAACACTTTGGTCTTTTAGCATTTGTGCAATTTTGCTATTTGATTTAAAAACGGCTAGAATTAAATGTTCTATAGACACAAAGTCGTCTTTCATTTTTTTGGCAATGATTGACGCTTCGTTTAAGGTTTTTCCAGCTTCTCGAGAAAGCATAATGTCTGCACCTGAAACTTTCGAGAAACTTTCCAGTTGCTTGTTTAGTGCTTGCTCTAAGATTGAAACATTTACATTTAACTTTTTTAAGATAAATGGTAATACATTTTCATCAACTTCGAAAATGCCTTTAAAAATATGCTCATTTTCTATTTGTTGATGCCCGAAGCTTTGCGCTATTTGTTGCGCCTGTTGTATGGCTTCTTGTGATTTTATAGTATAATTATTAAAATTCATCGTTTATATTTTATGGTGTGTTTTTCTAACTCTATTTTTGCAATGTATAAGTCAATTACCTTACCAATTTTAAAAGCATTATAATTTAAGACAAAATGTCTTGATTTTTCCTAAGAATAATGACTTTTAGTCAGTTGTAAGGTTAAGCTTGATAAGCGACTTAAAGTTTGAGCAAGCACATAACAGTGGCGCGTTAGGGATTGCAGTGGAAAGCCCACAGGGAGGTACGACCGAGGACTTGAAACGTAAAGCCCGACCCCGCTTCGGGAGCCTTAGCGACCAAAGGGGTAACGCCCAAAATAGTGAACACTAAATGTGCAGACTTTACGTTTGAATATTATAACGTATAATTAATAGCAATTTATGGGATTATTAAATAAATTATTTGGAGGAGAAAAAGTAGCCAAAGCGGAGAAGGTTTTGCCATGGATTCCTTTAAACGATTTGAAGCAGATTGACTACATAAAACAAAAATCTAGTATAAAAACTCAGGTTATTTTTAAACATTCTACGCGATGTGGCATTAGTAGTATGGTGCAACGACAGTTTATTGAGGACTATAATTTTAGCGAAAAGGAGTTGGATTTGTATTACTTAGATATTTTGAATTACCGCCAAATTTCGGATGAAGTGGGTTATGGATTTCAGTTGATCCACGAATCGCCGCAACTTTTGGTGATTAAAAATGACGAGTTGGTAGCGCATGCTTCTCATGGGCAGATTAATCAGGTGGATTTGAATAGGTTTATTTAGTAGGTTCTTTTGAGTTTAGATTATCTTTTTGTTTACGGTACGTTGCAAGAAGTAGCGAAAAATGATATGTCGCGATTTCTTTCTAAGAATTCAGAACTAGTAGGGAAAGGTCATATATTAGGAATCCTCTACAGGATTTCTTGGTTTCCAGGAGTTGTTTTAAGTGACAGCTCTTCAAACAAGGTTTTTGGGACAGTTTTTAAGCTACAAAATATTGATAACATTTTTAGTGTTCTTGACGACTATGAAGGATTTGATGAGGATAATCTAAAAGAAAGTCTTTTTACAAGAGTACAAACCACTGTTTTTTTGGAAAATGGCGATAGCTTAATTTCATGGGTGTATCTTTACAACCAGAATATTGAGAATAGCAAACAGATTATTTCTGGGGATTTTTTAAAAGATGCAACACCCTAATTTTACAGACACGTTTTTTCATAAGTTTACTTTTGAAGCTGATATTGTCTTACCAAAACAATTCACCTTTCCATTCTATTATGAGCCGCACGAATTAAGTGTTTTGGCAGCTGAAGATTTGCAACACTATTTAGCATCTCAAACTGATTTTGAACATAATTTTGGATTGCATCCGGATATCACAGGCTTGGTTATAGGAAAGATGTTTGGGGTAATGGTAGTACAGCAACAAAATGGAGATTTAGGATATTTAGCTGCATTTTCGGGTAAGTTGGCTGAAAGTAATTATCATAAAGGTTTTGTGCCTACAGTTTACAACACATTAGATGAAACTGGATTTTATAAAAAAGGAGAAGCGGAATTAAATAGGCTGAATGCGGAAATTGAAAGGCTTGAAAGAGCGCCTGTATTGGTTAGGGCAAAATCGAGTTTGAATGCAGCTGAAACACATTATGAAAGCGAGTTAAAAACGTTTAAGACAATTTTAAAAACCAAGAAAAAAGAACGCAATATAAAACGAGAAATTGCTAAAGGGACATTGACTGCTGAAGCGTTTGATGCATTGCTTGACGACCTAAAAAATGAAAGTATTTATTATCATTTCCGTTTAAAGGATTTAAAAAAAAATTGGGAAGCTAAAATTGATAATGCGAGGAAGCATTTTGATAGTTTGATTAAACCAATCGCCGTACTTAAGGAAAAACGAGCTAAACTTTCTGCATCTCTACAAAAGCAATTGCATGAGCAATACAGATTTTTGAATGCTGAAGGTGCTACGAAAGATTTACTAGATATTTTTAAGGATGCCATGGTACCACCACCAGCGGGATCTGGAGAATGTGCTGCGCCAAAATTGTTTCAATATGCTTATGAACATAAGTTGAAGCCTATTGCTATGGCAGAGTTTTGGTGGGGGGCATCGCCAAAATCTGAAGTTAGAAGGCACAAACAGTTTTATCCGTCGTGTCGCAGTAAATGCGAACCTATTTTAGGGCACATGATGCAAGGTTTAGATGTGGAGGACAATCCTATTCAAACAGTATCAGAATACAATGCTCCATTAGACATTGTTTATGAAGACGACTATCTGTTGTTAGTGAACAAACCACATGAGTTTTTATCGGTTCCTGGGAAACATATTCAAGAATCAGTTCTCACTAAAATGAAACGCTATTTACCAAAAGCGAAAGGGCCGCTGTTAGTGCATCGGTTAGATATGTCTACTTCTGGATTACTGTTAGTGGCAAAAAATGAAAAAACACATAAAAATCTTCAAAAACAGTTTATAGAGCGTACAGTTAAAAAACGCTATGTAGCGTTGTTGGATGGTGAGCTTTTTTTAAAAAATGGTAGTATTGATTTACCATTACGAGTAGATTTAGACAATCGTCCGCAACAACTGGTGTGTTATGAACATGGTAAACCTGCCATAACCAGATACGAAGTTGTTGGTGTTGAAAATGGAAAAACACGTATCTATTTTTATCCAATTACAGGACGCACCCACCAATTACGCGTGCATGCGGCACACTCAGAAGGTCTAAATATGCCAATAATTGGCGATGATTTGTATGGTATAAAAGGCGAAAGGTTATGTTTACATGCAGAACGACTTACGTTTATACATCCTGTAACCCAAGAAGTTTTGGATATGTTTAGTGAGGTGCCGTTTTAATAATGGCGTTACCTTCAAAATTCAATGATGCTATGTTGGTTTTCTAGATTTAAAAATACTTCCTCAAAATAGAACTCACAGAACCGTAGTAAGACCTCCCAAACATATTTAAATGCACTAATAAAAAGTACAATTGATATATCTCAATTCTTGCGGAAGAATGTTCACTAGATGGTATACGGGAAAAATAGCGCTCATAAAAAGCATCGCCAAAACCACCAAAGAGTTTGCTCATGGCAATATCCACTTCGTGATGGCCATAATATACGGCAGGATCTATCAAATAGGGTTCGCCATTTTTTGAAATTAGGTAATTGCCACTCCATAAATCACCGTGAAGCAGGCTAGGTTTAATGTCTTCAAAAAGCGGTTTTAGTTGAGTTTTTATGTGTGTTACACTTGGACATTCAGAGCTTAGAAGTAACCTACGTTGTTTGGCTAATTCTAGTTGCGGTAATAAGCGTTCGTATGTGTAAAAATCGACCCAAGCGCTATGTTCGGTATTGCTTTGCGGTAAGCGGCCAATAAAATTATCATGGTCTAAGCCATACGTATCACAAGTGCTTTCATGTAATTTTGCTAATTGTTCACCAAGGTTTATAAAATCTTTAGTTGATGGTGATTTGCTTTCAATAAATTCCATGAACAAAAACGCTGAATCTTTAAAACTATCGCAAGCTAAGACAGTTGGTGTTTTTATAGTGTTGGTCTTAGCGATAGTCTCTAACCCATATGTCTCAGTTTGAAACATGGTTAATGCATTGGTAGCGTTATTTAGTTTTAAAAAATAACTATTGGTAGCGGTTTCAATACGGTAGGCTTGTGAGATGTCGCCGCCTGAGACCCTAGAAATTTTTGTGATGGGTTGCTGTAAAAGACTATTGAAATATGATTTTAGACTGTCAGTCATCGTTTTCTTTTGTAACAACTCTGCACAATCTGGTTACAAAACACTTCGGTTTTAATATGCTCAAACTCTAAGGATTTAGGTAACACATCAAAAAGCGGAATGCCATCACCTAGAATGATGGGAACTGTGGTTAATCTAAGTTCATCAATTAAATCTTGCTTTAAAAAGTTTTGAATTACGTTACCACCATCAATATATAAGGTTTTATAACCTTGGTTCTGAATAGTATCTAAGACATCTCTTTCCTTTCCTTGAATTAAGGTAACCTTATCCTCTAGATTCACAGGAATTTCTTTTATGGAACGACTTAACACAAAAACGGGTTTGGTGTAAGGCCAATCTATACCAAAACCCAAAACAGTTTTAAAAGAGGCGCTTCCCATGACAATGGCATCAATGGCGTTCATCAAATCGTTGTAACCCATATCTAATTGGTCAGGGTTTGGAATCATATCCAACCAATCCAGTTCCCCGTTTTTTCCAGCGATATAGTTATCAATACTTTTGCCTAGGAAGACTATGTTTTTCATATAGGCAAGATAAACAAGAAGAAATTCTGAAACAAGTTCAGAATGTTACTAGGCTAAGATTTTCGTTCCAACAACGCCATATAAAACCCGTCAAAACCATTTTCATGGGCTAATATTTTTTTGTCTTTGAGCAATTCAAAATTAGCTCCTCCTTCAGAGTTTAAAAAGGCCTCCACTTGGTTTTGATTTTCAGATGGTAATACCGAACAAGTGGCATATACTAATTTACCACCTGCTTTTACCATTCTGGAGTATTGTTGTAAGACATCTTGCTGTACACCTCTAATTCTATCTAAAAAATCAGGTTCTAATTTCCATTTCGCATCAGGATTTCTGCGCAGTACACCCAAACCAGAACATGGAGCATCAATTAAAACCCTATCAGCTTTATTGTACAGTTTTTTAATGGGTTTTGTAGAGTCAATCACTTTTAAATCTACATTATGCACACCATTTCTTCGCGCTCTTAGTTTTAGCTTTTTAAGTTTACTTTCGTAAATGTCCATCGCCACAATTTGTCCTTTGTTTTGCATTAAAGAAGCGATGTGTAAGGTTTTCCCGCCTGCCCCGGCACAGGTGTCTACTACTTTCATGCCTGGTTGTACATCTAAGAATTCTGCCACCAATTGAGATGAGGCATCTTGTACTTCAAAGAGTCCATTTTTAAAGGCATCGGTTACAAATACATTAGCACGCTCCGTTAGTTTTAAAGCAGATGGATACCCTTCAATAAATACAGTTTCTATGTTGTTTTCATCAAAAAGTATGTTTTGTAGTTTTTCTTTTGTTGTTTTTAATGTGTTAACTCTAAGAATAACTTCAGCTTGTTCATTTTGCATCGCGATTTCCTTGGTCCATTTAGCCTCTCCCAATTCGGCTAAACCAACCTCGTCCATCCAATCTGGAATAGATTCTCGTAACTTTCTAACTTTAGAAAGTTCATCAAAGCGTCCTTTTATTTTTCGTGTTGGTGTATTTTCAAAGTATTTCCAATCGGGTAATTTTATACCTTTTAGTGTTGCCCATACGGCAAACATACGCCACAGATTATCACGATCGAAAGGTTCTTTTACTTCGGCGATTTCTGCGTATAGACGTTTCCAACGTACGATGTCGTAAACTGTTTCTGCAACAAAACCACGGTCTCGCGAACCCCAACGTTTGTCCCGCTTTAAGAGTTGTTGAATAACTTTATCGGCGTATTGCCCTTCGTTGAAGATTTGTGTTAATCCGTCTATAACGGCGAAGCAGAGATTTCTGTGTAAGCGCATGGTGTTTTATTGAGGGTGCAAAGATACGTTTAAATGTTGGATTTTTATTAGTTTCTGTTCATTTTGCCTTGATGCAAAACGAACCAAAAGATCACGCCCAAGCCAAGGAATTTTTTAGTTTTTTTGTAAAAACTAAAAACCGATTTGAAAACTCCGCGTCGGACTGAGTCCTCCTGTTCTCGGAGCTTTTCAAATCTATTCTGCGTCTTGGAGTTCAATTCTGCGAATTGATTTGGGTGTTGACTTTTTTGTTTAGGTTTGTTTTAATTCTATTTGCTATTTCTTTACATTGCTTACTCTTGCGGATGGCTTTTTGTTTGGTTTAAGAAATAGCTTTGGCAGATTTGCCCGCGTTAAGGATTGTAGAGGAAAGCCCACAGCGAGGCACGAGCGAGGACTTGTAACGGAAAGCCTGACCCGATAGGGGAACGCCCAAATAAAAAAATTATCAAGTTTAGGTTTTATAACTAACATTTTTTCCTTCAGTTTTTAAACCTTTTTATTTCATGAGGGTCTAAAAACAAAATATTGCTATATGAAACTGCCCATCTTAACCTTTATTCTTTTATTTGCCTTATGTTCTTGTAGTTCGAATAACGAGGAAGTTATCGATGATGAGACTCAAGAAGAAACTATTAATTCGTCTCCAAATATACTTTTAATTATTGCCGACGATATGGGTTTAGATGCTACTCCAGGATACAGTATTGGTGATATTAAACCTAGGATGCCTAATCTAGAATCTTTAATAGCTAACGGCATTAAATTTACCAACCTATGGTCTTCACCTTTATGCACACCTACCAGAGCTGGAATCCTTACAGGTAAATATGGCTTTAGAACTGGTGTAACAAATGTTACGCAGACTTTACCTACCAACGAGGAGTCTTTACATAGCTATTTAGATGATATGAATTCTGGATATAATCATGCAGTAATTGGTAAGTGGCATTTGTCTAATAGAGATATAAATCACCCTAATATTATTGGCGTTGACGAATATTCGGGAATATTAGGAGGAGGCGTACAATCTTATTTTAATTGGGATTTAGTAGAGAATATGCAAAGTTCTAATTCAACAGAATATACCACAACTAAACTTACTGATTTAGCTATTGATTGGATAGGAAATCAAAATCAGCCTTGGTTTTTATGGCTAGCATATAACGCACCACATACACCTTTTCACCTGCCTCCAAACGAATTGCACAATCAAGGTGTATTATCTTCAGACCAAGCAAGTATTGATGCCAATCCCTTACCGTATTATTTAGCGATGCTAGAAGCTATGGATACAGAAATGGGAAGGTTATTCAATTCTATGAGCCAAGAAGAAAGAGATAATACTGTTATTATTTTTGTTGGAGATAATGGTACACCAAATCAAGTGATACAAACTTACCGAACTCGTCGTGCAAAAGGTAGTCTTTATCAAGGTGGTATAAATGTGCCGATGGTTATTTCTGGAAAAAATGTAGAGCGTAAAGCTGCAGAAGAAACAGCATTACTTGGAACTATAGATTTATTCGCTACTGTTGCAGGAATTGCTGGAGCTGATATTACCAGTGTAAATGACAGTAAAAATTTCACATCAATGTTCAATTCATCTGGCGTATCTGTTAGAGATTACGTGTATTCTGAAATTGGTGATGATGTCAATACCATTGATTATACAATACGAGAGGCGTCTTATAAACTTATAAGGTTTTCAAATGGAGATGAAGCGCTTTATAATTTGAGACAGGACCCTTTAGAATCTACCAATTTATTAAATGCAAATCAACTACCATTATCTAGTGAAGCATTAAGTGCTAAAGAACGAATGGAAGCTGAACTCATTAACTTGAAACAATAATAATTAAATCCCTAATACTATGAAATCAATTAAAAATTTTATGCAATTTGCGCTGTTTGCAATATTATTTATGCTCGCATGTTCAAATAGTGATGATAGCGTGCAAGAGAAACAAGAGCAAGAGCAAGAGAATACTGAGAATAATTATAACATTACATCAATTTTGTCAAAGTTTGAAGGCACAGGTTTATCTTATGCTGTAAATGGTAACACAGTTACATTTACCACTCAAGATTTACCAAATCATACAAGTCCGTATTGGCCAACTGATAATCCACTTTACGAGGCTTATAATGGCACCAATAGTGATTTTAGAATAAATCCTAACAGAATTTCAGCTCAGAATATAGTATTTACAATAACACTAAATCCTGAAGAAGCTAACAATAAAGAGGCTACACCCATGGGACCAATTGGAATATCCAGAAATGGTGTTGTATTTTTTAACCAATATGCTGCAGGTGGGTCTCCGTTAACTAATGAAATTAATTCCTTTGATCAATTTTTGGGGCATCCTGCTGGCCAAGGAAATTATCATTATCATATAGAGCCCACATTTTTAACACAAGAATTTGGAGAAGATGCGTTTTTGGGTTTGTTGGCTGACGGTTTTCCGGTGTATGGACCATTGGAGAATGGTGAGATTATTACTAATTCAGACTTGGATGCTTATCATGGTCATACATCAGCAACAGCAGATTTTCCAGATGGTATTTATCACTATCACATCACAAGTGAAGATCCATATTTAAATGGAAATGGGTTTTTTGGTACACCAGGAAATATTACACGTTAATTGAAATTTCAAGGGTTACATATTATTTTTTTAAGCGTCCTTCTTGCTGGCTGTTATGCAGCTACTGACACTTTAGTTTTAGAAGCTTCGGATAAAAACTTAGAATTGAATAACGGTGTTTTGTTGTATAATGAAACGCCTTTTAGTGGAACATTGGTATCTTATTATAATTCTGAATCTTTAAAATCAAAAATTGAATATCTTGATGGTAAAAAACACGGTTATGAAAGGCAATGGTATTTTGATGAAAATATACATTTGGAACGTGTTTATATTGAAGGTTTAAAAGTAGGTGTACATAGGGCTTGGTGGCCTTCGGGCGATTTAAAGTTTGAATATCATTTTAACAACGATGGCGAGTTTCATGGTAATGTGAAAGAGTGGTTTCAATCTGGGAAGGTATTTAGAGACTTTAATTATGATTCTGGAAAAGAAGTTGGTCTTCAGCGCATGTGGAAAATTGACGGTAGAATTAAAGCAAATTATGAAGTGGTAAATGGTGAACGATTTGGATTGATAGGCTTAAAAAAGTGTTACACAGTAACTGTTGACAAAAATGAAATTGAATAAAATGAAGTTTTATTTGAAATATGTATGTTTTTTGATATTGATTGTTTTTGCCTCATGCAAACACAAATCAAAAGAGATAGACGCTATTGAAATTACAAAACTCCCTTATTTTAATTCAGCAGATTTCACACCAGAATGGAATACGCCAAAACATAAAATACCTGAGTTTTCATTTTTAAATCAAAATGGAACAGAAGTAAACAATAAAACGTTTGAAGGGAAAATCTATATTGCAGATTTCTTTTTTACAAGTTGTCCTGGAATTTGTCCGAAACTCACAAAACACATGAGCGCGATTCAGGAGGCATATCAAAACGAAAAGGACATCATGTTGTTATCACATACTGTTATGCCGTGGCGAGATTCTGTACCTCTATTAAAAGACTATGCTGAAAAACATCAAGTGAATGCTAAAAAATGGCATTTGGTTACAGGAGATAAAGACGAGTTGTATACTATTGCCAGAACTGGATATTTCGCTGATGAAGATTTTACTAAAACGCAAGATGAAAGTAATTTTATTCATACTGAAAATTTTATTTTGGTAGATAAACAAGGTTATATTCGAGGTGTTTATAACGGCACACTAGCGGTTGACGTGGAGCGACTAAAGCGGCATGTTACTATTTTAAAACAAGAGGGTTAATTTAATTAATAGATATTTTGAAGAAAAGCTTCGTGAATGTTCACGGAGCTTTTCTATTTTTATGGAAATTTGAAAGCTATGAAGTGTTTTTTCCTGCCGTTATTTGTTATTGTTTTTTTCTTTTCCTGCGCAAAGAAGGAAGAGAAATATGTTTCTAGAGATATCTCAAGGATTTGGATAAAAAATATTCTTACTGATTCTACAAGAAGTATAAGAACTTTGGATATAATTGACAACAATATATATTATGCAGCCAACAATGGTAGATTTGGTATAATATTGAAGGATGGTGGAAAGGTTATCGATAATATAAAGTTAGATAGTTTAATACCTTCATTTAGAGCTTCAGGATATAATAATAAAGGTTTTTTTATTTTGAGCATTGGTACACCAGGGTTAATCTATAAATATACTAAACATCCCAAATTTAATTTATTTACTGAGGAGTCTAGTCTAGTTTACCAAGAAACCCACTCTAAAGTCTTCTACGATTCCATGGACTTTTGGAATGACCAAGAGGGAATAGCTATTGGAGATCCAACGGATGATTGTATGAGTATAATCATCACAAGAGATGGTGGAGACACTTGGACAAAATTATCATGTGATGCTTTACCTAAAGCAGAAGAAGGTGAAGCAGCTTTTGCGGCTAGCGACACAAATATTGCTATTGTTGGAGATCATACTTGGGTAGCAACAGGAGGGAAGGCGAGTAGGGTTTTGTATTCTCCAGATAAAGGTGAAACTTGGGAAATTTTTGATACACCAATTATTCAAGGCGCAGCAACTACAGGCATGTATTCGATTGATTTTTATGATGCATTAAACGGATTTGCTATCGGTGGTGATTATACAAAACCTGATGAAAATGTTGCAAATAAAATAAGAACTAGTGATGGTGGAAAAACTTGGGAATTAGTTGGACAAAATGAAAACCCAGGCTATAGAAGTTGTGTGCAATACATCCCAAATGGTAAAGGAAAAGAATTAGTTGCTATTGGTTTTAAAGGTATCGATTACAGCAACGACTCAGGCAATTCATGGAAACATCTAAGTGATGAAGGTTTTTATACCGTTAGATGCTTAAACGATTCTGTAGCTTATGCTGCTGGAAATGGCAGAATATCTAAGCTTATATTTAGGGAATAGTTGATATTTATTTTTTTTCTGAGCCTCTACGTTTCTTAAACTCATCTAACATTTTTCGTTTAAAATCGTCTTCAGCTATTCTAAGTTGAATTATTTTTTTGGCAGAAATAATTTTAGATAATTTTTCTGAAAATGTGTTTTTTAAATCATACATTTCACGTTCAGCCTTTCTAAAACGTTGAACAAGCGCTGAGGCGTCTTCCTCTGTCATGGTATCTAGGTCTTCACGAATGTCTTTTCTTATATTCCTCATTTCCTTAAATCTTATGGCATTCATGTTTTGCTCAAAAGCATTGTAAACAGGCCAAAATTCCTGAGCCTCCTTTTCTGTAAGGCTTAATCGCTCTGTGATAAATGAGATTTTTAAGGCTTTTATGCGTTCTCTATTACCTCTTTGGGCTATAGCGCTTACGGACACAAAAAACAGGATAATAAATAGTATTTTTTTCATTGTGTTTTGCATTATTATTCAACCATCAAGCTTTCAATATCTGCATTGTTTAGCAGGTATTCTTCAAGATTTTCTTCATTCAAATTATAGTTGATCATACTATCTTCCGTAGGTAGTTCATCACTGAATAAAGAAGCAATTTCGTATGAACTGATATCTTCATCTAAAATATAATTTTCAACCGTGCCTACCTCCAGGTCTTCAATGGAAATATTGTTGTTAAAAATTGACAGATTAAAAAGTACTAAAGCTGCTGCTGCAACACTAGAAACATAAACTATTGTTTTTCTGTTTAGAAGAGAAATAACTTTAGTCTCTTTTTCCTCTGAAACCATATTAATAATACGGTCTTCCAAAGTGTTAAAGTATCCTTCAGGTGCTTTAAAACCTGTAGATTTTGTACTTATAATGCTTTCTTCAGCATTAATTCTATCTAGTAGCCTGTATTCAAAAGCATCAAAGTAGTCTTTTGGGACATTAAATCCAGGAGATTTTATATGTTTTAAATTTTTTTTGTTCATGTTGTTAATCTTACGATTATGACTAATTTTTTTTCAAAAGGTTTAATTATCAGTTAAATAAGCTTCAATTTTTTTTACTGCAATATGATAGGAGGCTTTAAGAGCACCTTCACTTGTTTCTAGAATTTCAGACATATCCTTGTATTTTATATCTTCAAAATACTTCATGTTAAACACTAGTTGTTGTTTTTCGGGAAGCGTAGCAATCGCTTTTTGTAATTTTAGTTGAATGACATTACCTTCAAAATACACATCTGATGTTAAGTTGTTAATGGCAAGTTGCTGCACTTCTTCACTTGTAATTTGTAATCGCTTCGCGTTTTTATTAATCAAGGTTATAGACTCGTTGGTAGCAATGCGGTACATCCAAGAAAACAGTTTGCTATCTCCTTTAAAGTTATGAATGTTTTTATAAACTTTAATAAATGTATTTTGAAGCACATCATCTGCGTCGTCATGAGATTTTACAATGTTTCGGATATGCCAATATAAACGCTCCTTGTAAAGCGACATGAGCGCTCTAAAGGCTTTTTCTTTTTCTTTATCAGATTGTAATTGTTCTACTAATTGTGCTTCGTCTATCACAAAAGTGGTTTGGTAGTTTAGACTGATAAATATAATGAAAGTTTAATTTGAGATTTATGATGAGATTTTAAAAACATATAACTATTTAATAATCATATAATTATGAAAATTAATATCGATTAAAAGTAAAAAAATACGATAAAATGCATTTTTTCCTTGGTTGGTATGTATTTTTGATATAGATTTGTATCAGAAACCTACTTATATATGTTAGTCGTCCCCAAGTCTAACATGAACAAAAAAAGTATAGTTACCCAAATCACTATCCTTTTTTACTTTTTTAAGTCTAATCTATCTAAAATTCTAAGCAATACTTTGCATTTCAACAAGTTTTTGATAGGTGCCTTTTTTAGCAATAAGCTCATTGTGTCTGCCCTGTTCAACAATCTCACCTTTATTTAATACTACGATTTCATCGGCATTTTGAATGGTAGATAAGCGGTGTGCAATTACAATCGATGTTCTGTTCTTCATCATATTTTCTAAAGCTACCTGCACCAATCTTTCACTTTCGGTGTCAAGAGCAGATGTAGCTTCGTCTAAAATCATAATTGGAGGACTCTTTAAAACAGCTCTAGCTATACTTAATCGTTGTTTTTGCCCTCCAGAAAGTTTACCGCCAGCATCTCCAATATTATATTCAAGTACACCATCCAAATCTTTTACAAATTCCCAAGCATTAGCAACCTTAAGCGCTTCTATAATATCTTCGTCTGTAGCCGATTGGTTGCCTAATTTTAAGTTATTTTTTATGCTATCGTTAAATAAAATAGCATCTTGGGTTACTATTCCCAGTTGCTTGCGTAAAGAGCTTGTAGTTAAATCTGGTATGTTTACCCCATCTATTAAAATTTCACCTTCATTTACATCATAAAAGCGAGTGATGAGGTTTGCAACAGTTGATTTTCCACTTCCTGATTGTCCAACCAAGGCTACTGTTTTTCCTTTTGGAATAGATAAGCTAAAATTTTTAAGCACGTATTCGTCCTGGTATTTAAAGGAAATATTTTTAAATTCTATTTTAGATTCAAACCCATCTTTTACTATTGCACCAGGTTTGTCTTTTAGTGGATTTGGTGTATCGATTATTTCTTGAATACGTTCAGCAGCAGCTCCACCTTTTTTAATATTGTATAAGCCACGGGAAATAGCTTTGGCAGGTGTAAGAATATTGTAGGCAAGCCCCATATAAATTATAAACTTACTACCGTCTAGTGCTAAGTTGGTATCATTACTTAATACGAGATTTCCACCATACCATAAAATTACTGAAATCATGCAAATTCCTAAAAACTCGCTTGCAGGAGATGCTAAATTTTGCCTGTTCATCAATTTATTTGAAAATCTGTAAAAGCGCGATGTAGACTCTTGAAATTTCTCATTAAACTTTCCTTCAGCACTAAAACCCTTAATAATTCTTAATCCAGTAAGCGTCTCTTCTAAGGTTGATAAAAACATACCTTGCTCTTTTTGAACCCGATCTGATTTACGTTTTAAACTTTTACCTATTCTGGATATTACGAATCCCATCACGGGAATAAAAATAAACACGAAAAGGGTGAGCTGTGGACTTATATATACCATTGCGATTATGGTAAATATAATTGTTAGCGGTTCTCTAACTATAAGTTCTAAAACCGATAAAAATGAATATTGTAAATCTTGAACATCCCCAGTCACTCTAGCCAAAATATCTCCCTTTCTTTGGTCTGATAAAAACGATAGCGGTAATTCCATAGTTTTCTTATAGACCCTATTGCGTATATCGCGAATTACGCCATTTCTTAAAAATACGAGAAAGTAATTGGCCAAATAACCAAATAGATTCTTTAATAAAAACATTACCACTATTAATCCAATAGTGAACATTAAGGCTTTACCTTTGTCCCCTCCGGTAAATTGATGCATTTCATAATTTAAATAGTCTCCTGCAAAATCACCTAGTTTTTCAATGCTTGTATAAACTGGTTTTTCAGTTGGAATACTTTTTTCCTTATCAAAAATTACATCCAACATTGGCTTTAATGCAATAAAAGATAGCGTGCCAAATAACGCAAAAAACACATTAGAAATAATGTGTCCTACGGCATAACTTCGATAAGGCTTTGCGTACCTTAAAATATTTGTAAAATGACTCATTAAATCAAGTTCATATCCTTCAGAATCGTTTCTGCTTTAGTGTCTAATTGAGCTTCAGTGTTTTTAAAGTTTTCAGTACTATCTAATTCTGAATTTACACTAACATAAAACTTAATTTTTGGTTCTGTACCGCTTGGTCTTAAGGCTACCTGACTGCCATCTTCAGTATAATAAATGATTACATTTGATTTTGGTATATCAAGCGAAGATGTTTCACCTGTACTTAGATTTTTTGATGTGGCAGATTCGTAATCTTCAATTTTAACTACTTTCGAACCGTTAACGACCGTTAAGGGGTTTTCTCGTGCATCTACCATCATTTGTTTTATTTCTTCTGCACCTTCAATTCCTTTTTTTGTAAGCGATACTAATTTTTCTTTGTAAAAACCATGTTCTACATAAAGCTTAATTAATTCTTCGAAGAAAGAACTACCATTAGCCTTAGTGATTGCTGCTATTTCGCAAGCTAAAAGGGTAGAGGTAACAGCATCTTTATCACGAACAAAATCGCCTACCATAAAACCAAAACTTTCTTCACCACCACCAATAAAATCTAACTCAGGATGGTCTTTAATTAGTTTTGCAATCCATTTAAAACCTGTTAACACTATTTTATTATCCACGCCGTAAGCATCGGCTAATTTATTGAGCATAGGGGTAGAGACTATGGTAGTAGCTATAAACTCTTTTCCTTTTATTTTGCCTTCAGATTTCCACTTTTTCAAAAGAAAATCAACCATCATTACCATAGTTTGATTACCATTTAGCAATTGTAATTCATTTTCAGAATTTCTAACTGCAACGCCTAATCTATCACAATCAGGATCAGTTCCAATCACTATGTCGGCTCCAACTTCATTAGCAAGGTCTAAAGCCATCTTTAGAGCTGCTGGTTCTTCTGGGTTTGGTGATTTTACCGTTGGGAATCCACCATCTGGTTTGCGTTGCTCTTCAACAATATGTACATTTTTATAACCTGCACGCTTTAAGGTTTCAGGAACTGCTGTAATAGAGGTACCGTGAAGTGATGTGAATACAATCTTTAAATTGTCTTTAGCATCTTGGGTAGCGCCTACTTTTCCGTTTTCAACAGAAGCATCAATAAATACATCGTCTACATCTTTTCCTATATAATGAATTAACTCATTGTTAGCCTCAAATTTTATATCAGCATAGTTTAAATCGTTTATCATATTAATAACCGCGCTGTCATGAGGAGGTACAAGTTGACCGCCATCTTGCCAATATACTTTATATCCGTTGTATTCTGGAGGATTGTGAGATGCCGTAAGCACAATGCCGCAATGGCAGTTTAAATGCTTTACAGCAAAGGATAATTCTGGTGTAGGCCTTAAATCTTCAAACAAAAACACTTCGATGCCGTTTGCAGAAAACACGTTAGCCACTACTTTAGCCAAGGTTTGGCTATTGTGCCTACAATCGTAAGCAATTACAGCTTTCGGCGTTTCGTTTGGAAATTGCTTATGTAGATAGTTACTTAAACCTTGAGTGCTTTTTCCTAGGGTATATTTATTGATACGATTAGTGCCTACGCCCATTACACCGCGCATACCACCCGTGCCAAATTCCAGATCTTTATAGAAACTTTCTTGAATATCCTTTGGGTTGTTTGCGATGCTATCTTTAATGGTTTGCTGTGTTTCAGCATCAAAAGATGGTGTTAGCCATGTGTTTATTCTTTCTAAAATTTTTGGCTCAATGTAAATCATAATTATCTTGGTTTGTAATGGTAAACAAAAGTAAACATTGTGATTAAAAATACAGTTTTAAAGCAGTGTTTTTTAAGTAATTATTTGCCGAAGGGCGATAGTGATATTATAAATTTAACTGATGTTTTATTAGATAACGACGCTTATCGGGTCTGTTTCTTAAAATTAGCTCACCTAAAAAGCCTGCAACAAAAAACTGGGTACCAATAACCATGGTAACTAAAGCGATGTAAAATTGAGGCCGTTGCGTAATCAATCTTCCAGAGGTGTTTATAAATAGCTTATCAATACCTAAATACAGTGCAAACGCAAAACCAATAGCAAACATAAGCACACCTAAAGCACCAAATAAATGCATTGGGCGCTTACCAAAACGAGATAAAAACCATATCGTTATTAGGTCCAGAAAGCCATGAATAAATCTATCTATACCAAACTTGGTTTCACCATATTTTCTGGCTTGATGCTTAACCACTTTTTCGGTAATATTGTTATAACCGGCATTTTTGGCCAAAACTGGAATATAGCGGTGCATTTCACCATTAACATCAATGTTTTTTACTACTGCTTTTCTGTAAGACTTAAGTCCGCAATTAAAATCATGTAATTTTACACCAGAAGTTTTTCTCGCTGCCCAATTAAAAAGTTTGGATGGCAGGTTTTTGCTAAGAACAGCGTCGTAACGTTTCTTTTTCCATCCTGATACCAAATCGTAACCATCTTTAGTTATCAAATCATACAATTCTGGGATCTCCTCTGGATTATCCTGTAAATCGGCATCCATGGTAATTACCACATCGCCTTGAGCTTTTTCAAAACCAGCATGCAGCGCCTGGGATTTCCCAAAGTTTCTTAAAAAACGAATGCCTTTAACGTTAGCGTTTTTTTTTGATAATTCTGAAATAATTTCCCAAGAACCATCACTACTGCCGTCATCAATAAAAATAATTTCATATGAAAAATCATTGGATTGCATAACTTGTACAATCCAATCATATAATTCTTTTAATGATTCTTCTTCGTTAAGTAGTGGTATAACTACGGATATATTCATTCGTTTTTTGCCCTAAATTACAGCTCAAAAATAATGAATTTATTCTGTGTCTTGATTTCTTTTTTTGAGGGTAGCAGAAACTAATAGGCCAATTATGCTTAAAGGCAGTATATATCTGATAAGTAATGTGGAAAAAGAATTTTTGAACGAAAAAAGATTGTCAGCTTCCATTTGTAAAAGCATTTCGTTTATTTTTTCTTTTGAAACGTTTAAATTATTATAAACTTCTATAAGTTTTTCTTTATATAGCTCTTTTAATGCGGCAGCTGCTTCGACGTCAATAAAATTAAATAAAATATAAGATAATAAAGTCATTAAAAGCAACCCTATGAATATTGTTATAAAATAGGATGTAAAACAATCTTTAAAACTTAAATAACCATTACGATGTTGTTTAACTTTTGCTACGGCAACGATCCCAAAAATAACACAAATGATATAAAGGGAAATACCAAATGTAGAATTTACGAATAAGTTTAGATTTATAAAATATACAAGAATGTAAATTATTGACAATAAAACACCAAGATACACCCCGTAATTTCTAGCTAATGTTTTTACAGATTCCCCCATTTTTTTGCTTAATTTTCTTTTTGAAATTGTGATTTCAAAGATAGTAAAACGTTACATTTATAATCTTAAAGAAAAAATATTAAAAAGTAATTGTGGATTTGTAAAAATTACTTAAATTTGCACCTCTAAAAAAATATGATTTAAAGCGTAAAGCGATGAAAAAAGGTATACATCCAGAAAATTATAGAATAGTAGCATTCAAAGATATGTCTAACGACGATGTGTTTTTAACGAAATCTACTGCTGCAACAAATGAAACGATTGAAGTTGACGGTGTTGAATACCCACTCGTAAAGATGGAAATTTCTAGAACATCGCACCCTTACTACACAGGTAAGTCTAAATTGGTGGATACTGCTGGTCGTATTGATAAGTTTAAGAACAAATACGCTAAGTTTAAGAAATAAACTTGCAAAAAAATATATTTACTAAAAGCCTTTCTACTGTAGAGAGGCTTTTTTATTTTTACTTCCCAGAACTTAGTACAATAATTTTTGGTTGATGGCTGAGGTGAAAACTTCAAACCTCAAACTCTAAACTTTAATTTTAGCTATGAACTACATTCTTTTTGACGGACCTTCTAGAAATAATTTATTGCCATTTACATTCACTAGGCCAGTGGCTGACATACGTGTTGGTATTTTAACCATTAGGGAAAAGTGGGAATCGTATTTAGATACTACTACAACCACAGTAACAGAAGATTACTTGTCTGAAAAGTATCCTATGGTTGAAATGGAAGAAAATATTATGGTGAATGCCTCTTACCTACCAAATTTTCAGCTTGTTGAAATGATAAAGGATTTAAACGAAAACCAAGCTATTTTTAAAGAGGAAGATGTTATAGCGTTTTATGCTAAGGAGGGGCAAGAAAATATTGATTTTGATGCTTATGAAGCTATAGAGTTTAGCAGTGATTGTATTAAAATTGAAAACACATGGGATATTTTTTCGAAAAATGAAGATGCCATACAGGAAGATTTCACACTACTAACAAAAGGAAAAACGTCTCAACCAATTCCAGCCAGCAATAATGTAATAGCTCCTGAAAATATTTTTATAGAAGAAGGCGCTTCGTTAGAGTTTACGACCTTAAACGCAAGTAGCGGCCCCATTTATATTGGTAAGAACTCTGAAATTATGGAAGGGTCGTTAATTAGAGGGCCACTAGGACTATGTGAAAATGCTCATGTAAAAATGGGAGCAAAAATTTATGGGGCTACCACAATTGGTCCTAATTGTAGAGTTGGAGGAGAAGTAAAAAATGCGGTATTATTTGCTAACTCCAATAAAGGGCATGAAGGATATTTGGGTAATTCTGTTTTAGGCGAGTGGTGTAATCTTGGTGCGGACACTAACAATTCAAATTTAAAGAATAATTATGCCGAGGTGCGTTTATGGGATTATCAAACCGAAAGTTTTGCAAAAACAGGGTTGCAATTTTGTGGTTTAATGATGGGCGACCATAGTAAGTGCGGTATCAATACGATGTTTAATACAGGTACTGTTGTAGGTGTTAGCTCAAATATTTTTGGTAGTGGTTTTCCAAGAAATTTTGTCCCAAGTTTTAGTTGGGGAGGCAATAGTGGATTTACCACATACTTAACCAAAAAAGCCTTTGAGGTCGCTAAGGTAGTTATGTCTAGACGTAACTTAGAATTCTCGGAGCAAGATAAGGCAATTTTAGAGCATGTTTTTAACGAAACTAAAAAATACCGTAGGGATTAATTTAAGGCTAAGACCTTAATTATTAAAGATTTGTATATTTGTAATACAAATCGTTCTATCTTGAAATCTCTTTATTGCTTTCTAATATTTTTTTATGGTCTTTTGGGGTATCCACAAGATTCCGAAATTGTTGTGACTAACTTGGATGTCAACTCCGAGTTTCCCCATTTTGGGATTGTGCCTTTCGGTAATAATCAGATTATATTCACAACATATCAGTTAAAAAAAAATGGGAAGCCCAAAGTTGCATTTAGTGGTGAAGGGGTTTTGTCGGTTTACAAAGGGCGCATTTTATCAGATGGAAATATTGATGCTATAGAAGAGCTAAAAATTGATCCTGAAGCAGGTTTAGGGTCAATCACCAGTGCAGCTCTAAATAGTGATGGTAGTCGAATTTACATTATGACAACTTATACCAACAAAAACATGCCTAAGGGTAGTTTTAACAAAGCCAACTTCCATTTAGAAGTGGGAGAGTTTAAAGAAGGTACTGGCTATACAAATTTCAAGGTCTTACCGTTTTGTAAACTTAAGTACTCTTACGCGCATCCATCTTTGAGTGCTGATGGGAAAACGTTATATTTTATATCAAATTTTAGAGGAGGTAGGCAATCTACAAAAGGAGGTTCAGATATATTTAGCGTTGAAATCCTAGAAGATGGTACATTTGGTGTGCCTAAGAATCTTGGATCTAGAATTAATTCTTATAGCCGCGAAATGTTTCCAGTAATGAGTAAAAATAACACGCTCTATTTTTCATCCAACAAATCTAACGGATTCGGAGGTTTCGATATTTATAAAAGTAAAATGAACCAGGATGGTACCTTTGCCAAAGCAGAAAAATTGCCAAAACCGTTTAATAGTGCAGAGGATGATTTTTCACTGGTGATGCTTGCTAATGGAAATTCAGGTTATTTTGTTTCTAAACGAGATAAAGGTAAGGGTGATGACGATATTTATTATTTCACCATAGAAAAATAGTCTTATTCGACAGATTTCGTAACGCGCCTCAAATCCAACATGTTAATTGGATTAATTCCTAACCCTTTCACATTCTTTCTTGTAAATCGAACAACTTCATCATAGAAAAGAGGAACCATAATGGCATTTTCCATGGCAAGGGAATCAATGGTGGTGTATAAATATTTTCGTTTTTCAATATCTGAAATAGTAAATGCTTTATTATACAAACTATCTACAGTTTTGTTCTTAAAATGAAAATAATTAGAGCCCTTTGGTGTGAAATTTTTGCTGTAGAAAATAGAGAGGTAGTTTTCTGCATCCATATAATCGGCTACCCATGAGCTTCTAAACATATCTACTTTTCCTTCAGTTCGTGCAGATCTCAATGTAGCTTCGGGCATTACATCAACATTTATTTTTAAACCTGCTTTTTCTAATTCACGTTGAATAAATTCACAAAAACTTAAGTAATTGCTAGACGTTACTAAGGTAATTTCTGGATTAGTGATACCACTTTCTTCCTTAAATTGATTAACGAGTGCTTTTGCTTTTCCAGGTTGATAGGTAAACCCGATTGACGCATCATACCCTTGAAGCCCAATAGGTATAAACCCACCATGAGCAGGATTGCCAATACCGTTGCGCAGGTACATCATCATTTTCTTTCTATCAAAACCATAATTAATGGCTTTTCTAATAAGTTTAGATTGTATTTCTGGAGTTTCAGAATCTAGGCAGAAACCTAAATATTCAGTATTCAAATAGGGGCCTGTGGTCATATTCACAGATTTTGCATACGTTTCTCTTAATTTGCCATCAGCTGTTAATAATTCGTCTTTATATGAAGCGTCCAATCCTGATAAATAGTCGATATTACCTTGTGCAAATTGTAGAAATTCACTTTGTTTATCGGGGAGAAACGTTAGGGCTATAGCTTCTAAATACGGAAGCTTTTGTCCTTGCTCATCGGTTTCAAAATAATTTTCATTGCGCCTAAATACTAATTTTATATTTTCTTCCCAACGCTTAAATTTAAAAGGACCGGTACCTATTGGGTGGGAGCGAAACGCTGTTCCATAATGTTCTACAACTTCCTTCGGAACTACCGAACAATATTTCATTGTTAATAAGCCAATAAATGCCGGAAAGGGTTGTTTTAGTGAAATCTCAAAAATAGTATCATTAATAGCCCTGAAATTTGCAACCTTATTTAATACCCAACTACCCGGAGCGGCTAATTTTTCGTCTTTAAGTCTATTTAAGCTATAGGAAAAATCTTTTGCAACAACAACTCTGGTAGAGTCTTTTCCAAACAACTCGTGCTTATGGAAATACACATCATTTCTAAGATTAAATGTATAGGTTTTTCCATCTTCAGAAACGTTCCAATCCTTTGCAATACAAGGTAAAATATTCAATTTGTCATCCAACTGTACCAAACCATTAAACAGTTGGTTACAAACGGAATTATCTTGTAATGTTCGGGAAAATGCAGGGTCTAAGGTGTTGATGTTTGCAAATTCGTTATAACGAAAAACACGATGGTCCTTGTTTAAGTTGGAATCTTTTCCGCATGAAAAAAGACTAATACAAATACAACTAATTGATAAATAGCTAATTATTTGATGCCAAATGCGTTTTATCATATAATTTATTAGTTGTAAATTTGCACACTTTTAGCCGTAAAGATAAATTTTAAAATTCCCTGAAACAAGTTTGGGTTCATTAAAGTGAATAACAAAAAGGTAGCATTTTACACATTAGGTTGCAAGTTGAATTTTTCAGAGACCTCTACTATTGCTAGAAACTTTGTAAATGAAGGTTTTGATCGTGTAGATTTTTCTGAAAAAGCAGATATTTACGTTATTAATACGTGCTCCGTAACCGAAAATGCCGACAAGCGCTTTAAAACTATTGTTAAGCAAGCCCAAAAATCGAATCCTGAGGCTTTTGTAGCAGCAGTAGGTTGTTATGCACAATTAAAACCTCAAGAATTAGCCGATGTAAGTGGTGTGGATTTAGTGTTGGGAGCTACAGAAAAATTTAAGATTACTGATTACCTAAACGATTTAACCAAAAACGATTTTGGTGAAGTACATTCCTGTGAAATTGAAGATGCTGATTTTTACGTAGGGTCTTATTCCATAGGGGACAGAACTAGGGCATTCTTAAAAGTTCAGGACGGGTGCGATTATAAGTGTACCTATTGTACCATCCCTTTAGCGCGTGGCATTTCCCGGAGTGATACTATGGAAAACGTATTGAGAAATGCTCGTGAAATTTCAGAGCAAAATATTAAGGAAATTGTTCTAACGGGCGTGAATATTGGCGATTACGGTAAAGGTGAATTTGGTAATAAAAAACACGAACATACGTTTTTAGATTTGGTTACTGAATTAGACAAAGTTGAAGGTATTGAGCGCCTACGAATTTCATCTATAGAGCCTAACTTGCTAAAAAATGAAACTATAGATTTAGTGGCAAAGTCTAGAGCTTTTGTACCGCATTTTCATGTGCCTTTACAATCTGGAAGCAACGAAATACTTAAAAAAATGAAACGTCGCTACATGAGAGAGTTATATGTAGATCGCGTATCAAAAATAAAAGAAGTAATGCCACATGCTTGTGTTGGTGTGGACGTTATTGTTGGATTTCCTGGAGAAACTGATGACCATTTCTTAGAAACTTATAACTTTCTAAATGAGTTGGATATTTCTTATTTACATGTGTTTACTTATTCTGAAAGAGATAATACTGAAGCTACTGAAATGGATGGTGTTGTACCTAATAACGTTAGAAGTAAGCGCAGTAAAATGTTACGTGGATTATCGGTAAAGAAGCGGCGTGCATTTTATGAAAGTCAGTTAGGAACCACAAGAACTGTACTTTTTGAAAGTGAAAATAAAGAAGGCTACATCCATGGATTTACCGAAAATTACATTAAAGTAAAAGTACCTTGGAATCCTGATTTGATAAACACCTTACATGATGTAGAACTTACTAAAATTGATGATGATGGTTTGGTGCGTTTTGACTTTCTCAAAGTTTTAAATACTTTAAATGAGTAAAAAACTGACAAAAAAAGGCAATAAAAGCTTTATTCAATCTTCATTTGATGACGCAATTGATGCTTTGAAAACAGGTTTAGATAAGGTTTCAGATTTTGGAAATTTCACAAAAGATAAAACTGTCGATTTTGTAGAGAGTATTGCAGAATTGATTCCCATAATAGAAAAGGCAGGGTACAGAACTAATAGATTTATTGTTGGTTTTACAATTCCACCTTCTGTTCAATTACATTTGCACAGATTTAAAGAAGTGCCAGAAAAGGAAATTGAAGGTTTAAAATTGGAATATAAGGATAGGAAGATTTTAAAAATGATTCTATCCTCTTTAATAACAGTGAACAAACTCCAAGGAAAACTAAGTGTAGGAGACTTGCTTTTTAGTGAAGTAGCTATTGATATAACATTACCCCCTAAAATTAGTATTAGATATCTCAATAAAGAGATTGCTAAATTAGAGCAAAAAATAGATTTGTTTTCAGAATAAAAAAAATCCGAAGTATACGCTAACTTCGGATTTTATATTTTGAATTTTATTTCGCTTATATTCTAACCCCAACAGGTAACATTCTTTTATATTTCCTGTTGCTTCTTACAAATTTTGCAATGGCAGGACACGTAGGCATCACACTTAAATTTCGATCTTGAATTTGTTCGAAAACTGCAGCTATAAACTCTTTTTTAAACCCTTCATCATTTATTTCCTCAGGAATAATCAACTTGGTTAAAAAAATCTTTCGTTCCTGTAAAGAGTATTCAATTTTTGCTAAATGCCCGTTCATCTTAATTTCGAATTGACGTAGAAAATCATTGTCAACCAATTGTTCAGCAGTTTCAACCATATGTGTTTTTATTTAATTTAAAAGAAGTAAAGTCATAAATAGTGCACACTATTTCTATAACTTTGTGCAAAAGTACGAAAAAAAATCCACAGAATAAAGTAATAACAAGGTTAAAACCTTATGAGTCAAGAGTTAATACATGTGTATTTAATGCCGGGAATGGCTGCAAGTCCGTTAATTTTCGAACATATAAAATTACCGAAAGATCAGTTCAAACTGCATTATTTAGAATGGTTTCTGCCCGAAAAAAATGAAGAATTAAGTGCGTATGCTTTAAGAATGGTAAAAGAAATAAAACATGACAAGCCTGTGTTAATTGGCGTGTCTTTTGGTGGTGTTTTAGTGCAAGAAATGTGTAAGCACGTTGCTTTAAGAAAGCTTATTATAATTTCAAGTGTGAAAACAAGAGAAGAATTACCTCGCCGTATGCATATTGCTAAATCAACAAAAGCCTATAAATTGTTGCCTACTGGAATAGCAAGTAGAATAGACTTATTGGCTAAATATGCTTACGGTGATAAGGTAAAAAAACGTCTTAACCTATATAAAATGTATCTTTCAGTAAGTGATAAACAGTATCTTGATTGGGCCATTGATAAGATGCTAAATTGGAGTCAATCCAATTGTCCATCGCATATTGTTCACATTCATGGCGACAAAGACCCTGTTTTTCCTATCAAAAATATATCCAACTGTATAACGATAAAAAATGGTACGCACGCCATGGTAATCTATAAATACAAATGGTTTAACGAGAATTTACCACGTATAATTTTAGAAAACTAAAAAATATTTTACCTTTAGTAAAAACTTATTAATGATGAAGACCATTGAACGAATTCTTGCACTTGTAGGATTATTAAGTTTATGTTTATTATTCACTTATGCCCTCCAAGACGCACCTACCGATGAAAATTTCGAAAAGAAAATTATTAACGACTACAACGTGTATGCTTTACAGGTACCCGAAGATTTAACTTTTGCTGGTGAGCGTATGCCTTTAGAAAACCCGGATATTTTAGAGCGTATGGATAGAGAACTTTTAGTGAACACTTATTGGCAGTCTAACGGTTTATTGATGTTTAAGCGTGCGCAAAAGTATTTTCCAATTATTGAACCTATTTTGAAGAAAAACGGAGTGCCGGATGATTTTAAATATTTGGCAGTGATAGAAAGTGGATTAACAAATGCCGTTTCTCCTGCTGGGGCCAGAGGGGTTTGGCAAATTATGAAAGCTACCGGTCGTGAAAATGGTTTGGAAGTAAATACAAATGTAGATGAACGTTACCATCTTGAAAAAGCTACTGAAGTGGCCTGCAAATACTTATTGAAAGCCAAAGAGCAATTAGGGTCGTGGACCTTGGCTGCGGCTGCTTACAACGCAGGAAATGCAGGAATAGCAAGGCGTTTAAAAGAACAGGATGTCACAGACTATTACGATTTGTTATTAGGTGAAGAAACGGGCCGTTACCTTTTTCGAATAGTAGCATTAAAAGAAATTTTGTCTAATCCTAGTAAATATGGGTTTAATTTTAGGGAGAAAGACCTGTATTCCAACGTACCAACATTTAAGGTTGAAGTAGATACCGCCGTAACCGATTTTACAAAATTTGCGGAACGCTTTGGGATTAATTACAAGATTTTAAAAATACATAACCCATGGTTGCGCGAGCCTCATCTAAATAATAAATCAAGAAAACAATATGTTATAGAAATTCCAAAAGAAGGCTACTACAACTAATAACTAATGTTAGCGTATCTTAAAGAAAACTACTAGAGCATTTTAATTGTACTTAATTATGTTCTATCTATATCTGCGGTTATTACCGTTTTACTTAAAAACATAAATCCCACTAAAACGCTATCGTATATCATCGTTTTGGTGTTTTTTCCTTTTTTTGGTTTAGTGGTGTATTATCTTTTTGGTCAAGAATATCGAAAAGATAAAATCTTCACAAGAAAACACGTACTTAACCAATCTACCATAAAAAGAATTGAAGAAGATTTGGAGCTTGATGGTAAAGAGATTGAGGCTGTGGATGATTTTTTAGATTCTAAAGTTAAGCTCGTGCAATTGCTTTATGAGAACAAAAGTTCTCCACTAACCCTTTGTAACGATATTACTATTATAAAAAATGGTGAAAACAAGTTTGAGCGCTTGCTAGAGGATTTGTCTAATGCAAAAAACCACATCCATTTAGAATATTATATTTTAAAGGATGATAGGATTGGTACAAAAGTTCTTGATGTTTTATGTGAAAAGGCTGAAAATGGTTTAGTAGTGCGGCTTACTTATGATGACGTGGGGAGCAAGATTTCATCTAAAATGAAACGAAGGCTAAGTGATAGTGGGGTAAAACACTTTCCATTTATGCCGGTTTTACTCCCCAGATTTACCGGTAAGATGAATTATAGAAACCATCGAAAAATTGCCATTATTGATGGCGAAATTGCTTATGTTGGAGGTATTAATATTTCAGATACTTACGTAAATTATGGAGATGATGATTTGTATTGGCGAGACACGCATTTGCGAATTATCGGTGAATCTGTAAAATCTTTGCAAATCAGTTTTTTTACAACTTGGGACTTTGTGTCAAATGAAAAAATAAAAATTGATGGTTCTTATTTCCCAAAAATAACATGTAACAACGATGTGGCAATACAGATTGCTAACAGCGGACCTGACACCGATTGGCCGTATATTATGGAGGCCATGTTTACAGCAATTAATACCGCCGAGGATTATATTTATATCACCACGCCTTACTTTGTGCCTAACGATCAAATTATAACAGCGCTTCAAGTAGCTGCTAAAAGTGGGGTAGATGTTAAGATCATCATTCCAAAGACATCAGATTCTTGGGTGGTGAAGTATGCTACGAACTCTTATTTAGAAAGGCTATTGGACGCTAATATTAAAGTATATCGTTATACCAAAGGTTTTGTTCATGCTAAAACCATGGTGGTAGACGATATTTTTTCAACTGTAGGTACTTCAAATATGGACTACAGGAGTTTTAACATTAATTTTGAAGTCAATGCATTTATCTATGATGTTGAAAACAGCAAAGTTTTAAAGCAACACTTTTTAGAAGATTTGCAATATTCTGAAAAAATAGAAATGGAGACTTGGCAGAAAAGACCAAAAATTGAGAAGCTAAAAGAATCTTATAGTAGATTGTGGTCCCCGCTTATATAAAATTATCTTCCTCGTCTCTTTTGAGATCTAACTGAACCACCTGCGCCAAAGTGCTGGTTAGGGCCCACCGCTTGCTTCATATTTTGTTTCATCATTTTAATTTGATCGGTAAGCATACCATGTTTATCTAGCTTTTGGGCCTCGGTTAATAATTGTTGCGCTTCTCGTTTTCTACGTTTTGAAAAAGCAATACCCGCCAGGTTTAACTTTGCCATGGCCAAATCATGCTTCATTGATAAACCTAAAGAAATGGCCTTTTTAAAATGTTTTTCAGATTCATTCATATTATCCTGCATTGTCATTATACCATGCAGATAACTGTAATAACCCTGTTGTTTTTTTACAAGTGCGCCTTCAGGGTTTTTAATTTTGTCCAACCATTTCTTTGCCCCTTCAAAATCTTGTTTTCGCAATCTCAAAAAAGCCAAAAGAATAAACTCATTCTTAAAATAAAGAAAAACAAAAACACCAGCTAATAGAATAAGGGAAATGCCATTACCAATGTTTCCCTCTGTAAATTGATATATGGCATAGGCTAAAATTCCTGCGGCTAATATTAGTTTTATAATTTTATTGAACATTAAAGTAGAATTTATAGAAATTTAAGGTGTTTTATTTCACTCAAACACCAGGTTTTATTTTAAAATGCAAAGAAAGTAATTTTTTATGGAAAAAATATTATTAAAATAGGTTTGTGAAATAAAAAAGCTTTGTATATTTGCCCCCAGTTTTGGCGAAGGGTCAAAATAATTTCAAAAAAAATACAATTCAGATTTTAAAGATATAAGACGATGAGTAAAAGAACGTTTCAGCCTTCTAAAAGAAAAAGAAGAAACAAGCACGGTTTTAGAGAAAGAATGGCTTCTGCTAATGGCAGAAAAGTGCTTGCTAGAAGAAGAGCAAAAGGAAGAAAAAAATTGTCTGTATCATCTGAAACAAGACATAAAAAATAATGATTAACAATTGTTGATATTTTAAAGGTGTTGCTTAAGTGTAGCGCCTTTTTTTATGTTTTGTAATTACTAATTTAGCAAACCGAAAATTATTTACAATTAGAATACTTTAAAAAAATGCCAAAAAATCCTAAATTAAAATCGATCCTTATTATTGGTTCGGGACCCATTGTTATCGGGCAAGCGTGTGAGTTTGACTATTCAGGTTCTCAGGCCCTACGTTCGTTAAGAGAAGATGGAATTGAAACTATTTTAATTAATTCTAACCCTGCAACTATCATGACTGATCCTTCAATGGCAGATCATGTGTACTTGTTGCCTTTAAACACAAAATCAATCGTAAAGATTTTGAAAGAGCACCCTCAAATAGATGCTGTATTGCCAACAATGGGAGGACAGACCGCACTAAATTTAGCTATTGAGGCAGATGAAAAAGGCATTTGGAAAGATTTTGGGGTTGAGTTAATAGGTGTGAATATCGACGCGATTAACATTACCGAGGATAGAGAACAGTTTAGGGAATTGATGGAAAAAATTGGAGTTGGTATGGCGCCACAAGCCACGGCTTCTTCATTTTTAAAAGGGAAAGAAATCGCTCAGGAATTTGGTTTTCCTCTGTGTATCCGTTCTTCCTTTACACTTGGTGGTGCCGGTGCTGCAATTGTTTATGATGAAAAGGATTTTGATAAGTTATTGCGACATGGATTGGAGATTTCCCCTATACATGAAGTAATGATAGATAAAGCGTTGTTAGGCTGGAAAGAATACGAATTAGAGCTGCTTAGGGATTCTAACGGTAACGTAGTTATTATCTGTTCTATAGAAAATATGGATCCTATGGGAATACATACGGGAGATTCTATTACCGTAGCCCCAGCAATGACATTAAGTGATAGAACGTATCAAAAAATGCGTGATATGGCTATCCATATGATGCGTAGTATTGGGGATTTTGCAGGTGGATGTAACGTACAATTCGCTGTAAGTCCAGATGATAAAGAGGAAATTATTGCTATTGAAATTAACCCACGTGTATCACGTTCTTCTGCATTAGCAAGTAAAGCTACGGGATATCCTATTGCTAAAATTGCTGCGAAATTAGCTTTAGGTTATAGCTTAGATGAATTAAGCAATCAAATAACAAAGTCAACATCGGCATTATTTGAGCCTACTTTAGATTATGTGATTGTAAAAATACCACGTTGGAATTTTGATAAGTTTGAAGGTTCTGATAGAACATTGGGCTTACAAATGAAAGCTGTAGGAGAAGTAATGGGTATTGGGCGTTCTTTCCAAGAGGCATTACATAAAGCTACCCAATCGTTAGAAATTAAACGTAACGGACTAGGAGCAGACGGTAAAGAAAACACCAACTACGATGAGGTGATTGAAAAGTTAAAGTTCGCTTCATGGGATCGCGTATTCATTATTTACGATGCCATTAAGATGGGGATTCCTTTAAGTAGAATTTTTGAAATCACTAAAATCGATATGTGGTTCTTAAAACAATACGAAGAACTCTATTTCTTAGAAAAAGAGATTTCAAAGTATAATATTGATTCTATTGATAAAGAATTGTTACTGGAAGCGAAGCAAAAAGGCTACGGAGACAGACAAATAGCGCACATGTTAGGATGTTTGGAAAGTCAAGTATACAACAAGCGTGAAGAATTAGGCATCAATCGTGTTTATAAATTGGTAGATACATGTGCTGCTGAATTTGAAGCAAAAACGCCGTACTACTATTCAACTTTCGAAAGCGATATGCAAACGGCTGATGGTGAGCGATACTCAGACAATGAAAGTATAGTTACAAATAAAAAGAAAATAATTGTTCTCGGATCAGGGCCAAATAGAATTGGACAAGGTATAGAGTTTGATTATTGCTGTGTGCATGGTGTATATGCTGCCCAAGAGTGTGGTTACGAAACCATTATGATTAACTGTAATCCTGAGACGGTTTCAACGGATTTTGATACTGCTGACAAGTTATATTTTGAGCCTGTATTTTGGGAACACATTTACGACATCATCAAGCATGAAAAACCAGAAGGAGTTATTGTACAGTTAGGAGGACAGACTGCTCTAAAATTAGCTGAAAAACTATCGCGCTATGGTATAAAAATTATCGGTACAAGCTTTGAATCTTTAGATTTAGCTGAAGATAGAGGAAGCTTCTCAACGTTATTGAAAGAAAACAATATTCCTTACCCAGAGTTTGATACAGCCGAAACCGCTGATGAAGCATTAGCCGTAGCTAAAAAATTAGATTTCCCAATATTGGTGAGACCATCTTACGTGCTTGGAGGTCAGGGTATGAAAATCGTTATTAACGAAAAAGAGTTAGAAGAGCATGTGATAGACCTTTTAAATAAAATTCCAAATAACAAGCTGTTATTAGACCATTATCTAGAAGGGGCGATTGAAGCGGAAGCAGATGCTATTTGCGATGGGGAGGAAGTATATATCATAGGAATAATGGAACATATTGAACCTTGTGGTATTCACTCTGGTGATAGTAATTCTACGTTACCTCCTTTCAACTTAGGAGAGTTTGTAATGCAACAAATCAAGGATCACACAAAAAAGATAGCATTAGCTTTAAATACAGTGGGATTAATTAATATTCAATTTGCTATAAAAGATGATAAGGTATATATTATAGAAGCTAATCCAAGGGCTTCTAGAACGGTACCATTTATTGCAAAAGCTTATGGTGAGCCTTATGTGAATTACGCCACTAAATTGATGTTGAGGGAGAAAAAGATTAAGGATTTTAAATTCAATCCACAGCTAGAAGGTTACGCCATAAAACAACCTGTGTTCTCCTTTAATAAATTTCCGAATGTAGATAAAACATTAGGGCCAGAAATGAAGAGTACAGGAGAAAGTATCTTGTTTATTGATAGTCTTAAGGATGACGAGTTTTACGATTTATACTCACGAAGGAAAATGTACTTAAGTAAATAGAAATAACTGATAAAAAAAAGCCGCTTTAAGCGGCTTTTTTTAGTTTATGGTCTTTCGGCTTTTTCAACCTTTTTTATAAAGTATTTGGTATCTCCTAGCCAAAAAAAAGTTTGGTAACGCTCAATGTAGGTAAGTTTCACATAAGCCCCTTGTAGATTTTGTAAGTCCTCAATAACACCTTTATCACCTTTTTCAACTGAAAAATTAAATTGTAATTCTTCTGATACCCCTTGGCTTAATTTGCCTTCCCAAGTTTTGAAAATAACACCTCTATGACTAAATTTAACTAGGTCGCCAGAGCGCACGCCCTCACTATAATCAACAAAGTAAATGAATGCGAAATAGGCTAAACCTAGAGCTGCTATTAATAAAAGTGTTTTAATTAAAAATTTCTTCATGTTTAATTCTATGATAATTTAATGTATAAATATAGTGAAATGAATGCTTTAATATTCCAAATTATGTGATAAAGTCAGAGCTCGCTAAAAGTTAAATCTTCACAATTACTACTGTTTTTGATGTATTTTTAGAGTGCACTTTAAGATTAAAAAAAGAAGTAAATTAAAAAGGAGTAAAGGTTGGGGTGTTTTCAGAGCTAAGGGTTTTTAGTTAGTATTATTAATATAGAGAATATCAAAAAAGTAAGCTAAAGGAGGTGATCTTTGTAATTTAAACTAATCGAAAGAACTACAGTTTAACCTTAGCATTTTGATTTTTTAATACATCTAGATGCGCTTCAATTTTAAATTCTGAAGCATTAAATGTTGTAGAGCGATGTTTGGCTTGTTGTTGTCTTGCAATACTTCTGGCAAAGCGTCTTGCAGCTTGCTCAGAATCTAAAATCAAACCAGGTACGGCTACATTTTTACCATTTTCATCTTTTGCAACCATGGTAAAATATGAGGAATTGCAGTGCTTAATTTCGCCAGTTTGAATGTTTTCAGACTCTACACGTAAACCAATCACCATCGATGTTCTCCCAGTATAATTAACCGATGCTTTTAAAGTTACCAATTCGCCAACTTCTATCGGATTTAAAAAATCCACACGATTCACCGAAGCGGTTACACAATAATGCTGTGAATGCCTTGAGGCACAAGCAAATGCTATTTGGTCCATTAAATTTAAAATATGCCCACCGTGTATTTTCCCGCTAAAGTTAGAGTGGGATGGCAGCATTAATTCTGTGATAGAAACTTGGGATTCTTTAGGATGTTTAAACATATTCTACGTTAATAAAGTATAGGTTATACCGGTTAATATTGCAATACCAAAACTAATTAAAGTACCAATTAAAATGTACTCAGTAAGCTGCCTGCTCTTAGATTCTTTTAAATCGCCAAAACGGAATACCGATTTTGCAGTGATAAGAAAGCCAACAGCTTCCCAATGATTCGTAATAATAAAAATAAATACTAAAATACGCTCTAAAATACCAATGTATTTGCCAGCATCTTTTAGTGATTTGTTGTTTTTGGTAAGCTCTGAAATATCCCATTTTAAAAAAATGGTTTTCATAATTATTGAAACAGGAATGGTTAAAAACAGGAGGCAGGTTATAAGCCCTAATTGGTTTGCAGTAAATCTAAAATCAAAATCTGAAATACTATTACTTGTAAAATAATAGCATAAAAGGAGTATTAAAATATGAAGTAATTGGTCAACAAAAAACAACCTACGTTTTGTCTTTTTCTTTTGAATTAGAAGTTTTAATCCATCAATGATGAGGTGTGATATACCAATAATTAATACAATTGGCCAAAGCGATACATCCCAAAGCAATACAGCTGTAACGGCGATATGAATTAACACATGAAAATATAGTTTTGGCGACTTTAGCTTTTTCTCCTCCTTTTCTTTTACCCACTTTTGGGGCTGAAGAAAAAAATCACCAATAAGATGCGCCAGTAAAAGTTTGATTAAAATCATAACAATGAAGCTATTTTTTGTTGGAACATCTGGTTTAGCTCTAATATTTCTTCAAGATGAGCACGTTTTTGTCGTTTACTTACGGCATCTTGTTTTGTACCTATAATATCCGCGAGGTCTTGTTGTAGGGCGTTGGGTTGCTCTATACTTAGTTTTACAATTTCAGCAGAACTTACCGTCCAACCATCCATAAATGTTAGTGCCAACTTAAAGTATAGGTTTAATTCCTCGTTTAATCTGTTGTTCGAAGTTTTAATTCTTAAATTAAGTTTTTCTTTTTTTAAAGACTCTAAAGTTTCGCCAGAAAATATAAAAGCCTCACCGTTAGATTCGCTTATTTTATCGCCTTGGTACGTTTTTTTACCAATGCCAATGGCCAGTCTTACATCAATATGATTTAACATTTTAATACAGGCTTTTACGTAAACTGCACTAATAAAACTCTCTTTAATATCCTTTATTTCAATTTGAAAACTATCGCCACGATATATTTCCCATTGAGAGCTATCAGGGTTAAGATATGATAATGCCGATTTTAAGCCCATTATCCAGATCTCCGGATTTTTTACGGTACGGGATTTTATGATATCGCCAGTAATAACTCCAATCATGCTATTGCTATTTTGGTTATTCCTTTTTTAGAGCATAAATTAAAACATTCCTTATTTAAGGCATAAATTAAAATATTCCTTATTTAAGGCATGTTCAAATATATTGTGTTTTCATGAAAAAACCAAATTACTCATCATCTTCAGCACGCTTGATAATAGCTTCAGGAAGTGATTTTTTAGCCTTGGCGCCCATTTTCTTGAGCTTTTCTACACTTGTAATGAGGTTGCCTCGGCCTTCAACCAGTTTGTTCATAGCTGCAGAATAATCACTTTTTGCTGCATCAATCTTTTTGCCTACACCAGTTAAATCGCTCACTAAGCCTTCAAATTTATCGTAAAGCGCACCTGCTTGTCTCGCAATTTCAATAGCATTACGCTGTTGTTTTTCATTATTCCACATGGTATCGATAGTGCGCAGTGTAGCAAGAAGGGTAGAAGGTGTAACAATAACAATGTTTTTTTCAAAAGCCTTATTATAAATGGTATTATCTTCATTTACTACAACCGCAAAAGCAGGCTCAATTGGAATAAAAAGCAGTACAAAATCTGGTGATTCTATATCGTATAAATCTTGATAATTCTTTGCAGAAAGTTGCTCTACATGCTTTCTAATGGAATTTACATGGGCTTTTAAAAACTGTGGTCTGTCATCTTCATCGGCATTCACCATACGTTCATAGTCGGTTAAGGATACCTTGGAGTCGATTATCATTTTTTTACCGTCAGGTAAATGAATAACTACATCGGGCATAACACGCGAGTTGTCATTACGTGTAAAACTTTGTTGCACAAAATACTCCCTATCTTTTTCTAAACCAGATTTTTCAAGTACACGCTCTAAAACCAGTTCCCCCCAATTTCCTTGCATTTTACTGTCGCCTTTTAGCGCTCGCGTTAAATTAGTGGCTTCCTTCGTCATTTGCTGGTTAAGGTCTTTTAAACCTAGCAATTGCTCTTTTAGGGCAGAATGCATACTAATGCTTTCTTTTTGGGATGCTTCTACCTTTTTTTCAAAACCTTGTATTTTTTCTTGCAGCGGGTTAAGAATGTTTTTGATGTTTTCTTTATTCTGCTCTGTAAATTTATTCGATTTTTCTTCCAGAATTTTGTTGGCCAACAACTCAAAATCTTTCCGTAGTTGTTCTTGGCGCTCTTCTAGTTCCTTATCGCGTTTTAGGTTTTGTTCCTGAAGGTTTTCATATTCCGAATTTTTTCTAGCCAATTCCGTATTTAAAAATTCTTTTTCACTTCGGATGTCTTCGCGCTCAGCTTCAATTTTAGATAAATTTTGTTTTAATTCATCAATAGTAAGCCGCATTTGGTTTTGGCGCTCCTCTAAGGTGCTCTGTTCGCTTTTCGTCTTTAATTTTGAAAAGTAATGCCCCAAAAAAAAGCCAATGACTGCGAAAATAAGTGCAGTTAGAATAATGATTAAATTGTCGTTCATTTTTTTGATAAGAAGTTTAACCAAATATAATTGATTTATTACCTCTTGCAAAAGTGAGAAGACCTAAAGTGTCAACATTATCGGTTTTGTTGGAATTGATGTTTACGGAAACCTGTGATTGAAACGGTATATTATTTTTTTACTCTAAAACTTCCTGTAGTTTCATCAAAAGCAATTAAATCTTTTGGAAATAAAGTTTCAAACGTACCATTAGAAATCAGGTTACAGGGTTCATCGGCAACCACTTCATTAGTGTTCATTACAATAAGATTGTCACAAAGTTGAATGGCCAAATCTATTTCATGAGATGAGAACAGAATGGTTTTCTGGGTTTCTTTCGCTAATTTTTGTAGCAGTTTTAAAATATAGGCCTTGTGGTACATGTCTAGGTGTGTAGTAGGCTCATCTAGAATAATCAAATCGGTATCTTGAGCCAAAGCTCTTGCTATCATTACGTTTTGTAATTGGCCATCGCTCAACTCAAAGCACTTTTTATCCCTTAAATGGTCAATATTCATTTGTGAAATAGCACTATTTGTGATTTCAATATCTTCTTTTGAAAGGTTGCCAATCCAGTTGGTGTAAGGTTGCCTGCCCAAGGCAATAAGTTCATAAACCGATAAATTTTTAGAGGCAACAGGTTCGGTTAACACTAAGCTTAATACCTTAGCCAAATCAATTGACGAATACACTTTTAGGTTTGTATTATTGATAAGAACTTCACCTTTCAATGGATTTTGAACTCTAGTTAATGTGCGCAATAACGTAGATTTTCCTATCCCATTAGCCCCAATTAACCCTACCAGTTGACCTTTCTTTAATTCTATATTAATATCCGAAGCAACAACGGTTTTATGAGTTCTGGATTTATAACCTATGGAAAGGTTATGCGTTTTTAAAATGATATGTTTGTTGTTATTAGCCATTAAAAATTGTTAAAAGACATCAAATTCCAAGAACTAAATTCCAATGACTTACTCACAAGTAGTAAAGCCAAATTTTGGAATTTTGATTTTGCTATTTTAGAATTTATACTCATATTAAAATATCATTTTTCGTTTTCTAACCAACAACCAAATAACAACAGGCGCACCAACTAATGATGTTATGGCATTAATCGGTAAGGTAACATCACTATTAGGCAATTGTGAAATGCTATCGCATATCAACATAATTATTGCCCCAAACAAAAATACTGCTGGCAATAACACTTTATGATTGGATGTATTAAACACTTGTCTAGTAATATGCGGAATGGCTAAACCAATAAACGCAATAGGTCCTGTAAATGCAGTTATTGTTCCTGCAAGCAGGCTTGTTGCGATGATGATGGTAAATCTACTTAGTTTGATATTCAAACCTAAACTTTTTGCATAATTTTCGCCCAAAAGTAAGGTGTTTAAAGGTTTTGTTGATGTAATAGCTAGTAGGACGCCCAAGATGTAAATAATTAAAAGTATGGTTACATCTTCCCAAGAGAGGCTTCCTAAACTGCCAAAACCCCAAAATATGTATTGTTGCAATTGTTCTGCAGAACCGAAATAAGAGAGCACGCTCACCATTGCTGCCGTAATGCTAGCAAACATAAGTCCGATAATTAAAATAGCCATGGTATCCCTTACTTTAAGAGATACTGCCAAAACCGCCAGAAGCACTAAAAAGCTTCCTAAACTTGCCGCAATTACAACGCCCCATTTTGATATAATAAGTGTTGCAAATACACCACCAAAAATACTTGACCCCATTATTACCAGCGCAACACCTAAACTAGCACCAGAGCTTATGCCTAAAACAAAAGGACCAGCTAGTGGATTTCTAAATAGAGTTTGCATTAACAAACCAGAAATACCTAAGCCAGAACCAACTATAATGGCAGTTAAGGCTTTAGGCAACCTGTAATTCTGAATTATGTTTTGCCATGTTTCCTGTTCGGTTGGGTTTCCGATTAAGCTATCGAAAATAGCTTTTAGAGGAATAGATACAGAGCCTAAACTGATGTTTATGAAAAAGCATATGAATAGAACAACTATAAGTATAGCAAACGAAACTTTATATGTGTTTGAATTTGACAATTATTCTAAAGGTTTCAGGAAAAAAGGTTCATAATCACTTAATAATTCTGGGTGGCAAACTTTTATAATATCTTTCAAAACCAAATCTGGGCGGGTCATTCCCATTTCATAGTATAAAACACCACCAGTTGCACCTGTAGTATTTGTAAATGTATAAATGTTTTTATTTTGGAACGCATCAAACAAACTATGATTTTCATTACCGTTTTTAAGATTTTCTAAACTTGAGTAATTCGATGGATTTAACCAAATATCAGCACTTTTTGCTTTCACATAGACTGATTCAAAACTTAATTTTAAACTACCAACTCCTTTCGTATCGCTCCAAAGGTATTTTACATTGGCGTCTTTAAGTAATTGTGCCTCAGTACTGGTGCCATTTGGTAAAAACCAAATATCGTTGTGCATTGCTCCGGCTAGAACCGTAGGTTTTGATGTTGCGTTTTGTGCTAGTTTCTTTGCTTCTAGGTAATTTTCTTCAATTTTATTAAAAATAGAATCTGTTTCTTTTTCTTTGTTACTAAGCACGCCAAAAAGTTTTATCCATTCTGCTTTAGCAAGTGGAGAATTTTCTACCCAGTCGCCATTAAATATTACTGGAATTCCTGAACGTTTAATAGTTTCTAAAGAACGATTTCCGCCGTCAATACCAAAAGCCACAACAACGTCAGGGTAAAGTTCTAAAACTACTTCAGTATTCAGCCCTTCATTTTTACCGAGCTCTCTAACATTACCATTATCAATTTGTTTTTTAATCGTTTTGGAAGACACATAATCTGTTCCAGGAAATCCAACTAAGGCCTTTTCTATATTTAAGAGTTCTAAAGCTGGAAGATGGGTTGTAGAAGTTGCTACAATTTTTTCTATTGGAGTAATAACGATACCATCAAATTCATGTTTTACAAACGACGTTTTTGCAGCATTCTCTTTATCAATCAAAACATACCTAAAGGTGCGCTCCGCATTGGGCCAAGGTTGGTTGATTTCTAAGATAGTATAAGTTTTATACTTGGAAATTTTAAATCCTTTGGCATATTTTAAACCTATTGTTTTGCTTTCACTTACCGAATTTAACACACGTTTTGGTTGTTCTTTACAATATAAAAGGCATGTACAGATAAAAAATAAAAAAATGTAATGCTTCATTAATATAAAGTGATTTTTGTCATATTTAGTTTTATACGCCATAGTTAATTTTGAAAAAAATAAAACCATGCGAGACGGTTCAAATTTAACAATATATATAGTAGCTGGAGTTATAATAGCTCATTTTCTTGTTGGGTTTATTTATCTTATTTATAAGCTAAATAAGAAAAAGTAGTTTTTAAAGGCTTATAGTCTATTAAAAAATTACATTTGCAACGAAATTTGGTTCTAGTTTGGTTTTTACTAAACGGATTAAAAGGGAATCAAGTGAAAAGTTTGACGATAAACGATTGGTGATTAACGAATTAAGAATTCATAAATCAAAAATCGATATTCGTTACGCTTCATTCTTGAACTGTTCCCGCAACTGTAAGCTATAAAGCTTCATGTTAACTTCAATGTCACTGTCATTCTGATGGGAAGACCAACATGAAGACGCAAGTCAGGAGACCTGCCATTTTCAACACAAATAAGTTAAACTTTCGGGATAAAAGTTTGCGTATGATAATCCATGCGGTTCTCGAGTAATTATTCATTTAAATGAAAAAAACACATGTTTTTGGTATCCTATATTTAGGATTGTCAATGGTTGGTTTTGCACAAGAAAAACAAGCAGATTCAACAAAAGTTCAGCAACTTGATGAAGTTGTAATTTCGGATTCACGATTCGAATTAAAACGTGAAAATTCTGGTAAAACAGTGATTAAAATTTCACAACAGGAAATTGAGCAAAACCAAGGTAGAACGGTTGCAGATGTAATTAATACCAAAAGTGGTATTGAAGTTAATGGTAGCAGAAGTGTTGCAGGACAAAACATATCTAGTTTTGTACGTGGTGGTAACAACAGGCAGGTTTTGGTGCTTGTTGATGGGGTTCAAATTAATGACCCTTCTTTAGTAAATAACGAGTTTGATTTACGATTAATGGATTTAAACACTATAGCATCTATAGAAATTGTAAAAGGTGCTGCAAGTACGCTTTATGGAAATGCTGCGGCAACGGCTGTTATAAATATTACAACGAAAAAAGCCTCAAAAGATAAAGTTTCAGGGAGTTTTTTAACTGTGGTGGGTACAAATCAAACCCAAGATGATTTAAACTATAATGGTGCAAGTTTTACTAATAATGTTTCAATAAATGGTACTTTAAAAAAGGTTACGTATTTAGCTAGTTTTGGGAATAGATTTGTAGATGGTTTATCTGCTGCAAAAGCAGAAAATTCGGAAAAAGACCCCTTTTCTAGACATAATACCAATTTAAAATTAGGGTATGAGTTTTCAAATACTTTTGAGATAACTGCTTATGCCAGTTTAGATAAGTTTAAAACTGATATTGATGGATTTCCACCACCAACATTTACTTTTGCTGATACCGATGATGAGTTTATTTCTCAACAAAAGCGAGTAGGTGTGTCTCCAAAAATAAATTATAAAAACGGTAGTTTCCAAGTAAATGCAGCATATACCAAAATTGATAGAGAAACTATTTCGGAGTTTGGGTCAATAAACGAAGCCAATAGTTATGTAATTGATGCTTTTAATAAATACAATTTTAATGATGAATTTTATACCATTGTTGGCTTAAATTATGGGGACTATAACAGTTTATTTGTTCAAGATAAAAGTTTTACAAATACCGATCCTTATTTAAATGTAGTATATGTTTCAGATTTTGGTTTAAATCTTAATGCGGGAGCTAGGTTAAATAACCATAGCGCATACGGATCTCATTTTGTATATAGTTTAAATCCGTCTTATAATATTTCTGTTGGTGAGGGCTATACCAAAATTTTTGGCTCTTACGCCACATCTTTTATTGCACCAAATTTATCTCAACTGTTTGGCTTTTTTGGAGCCAATCTAGATTTAGAACCAGAGGAGAACGTAACTGTTGAAGGAGGACTTGAGTATAATACAAAAAACGGATTTCGAATAAGTAGTGTATATTTTAATAGAAATGAGGAAAACACCATTATTTATACTTCAGCTTATGAAAACGCAACAACTGATGCTACTGTAAATGGTTTTGAAATTGAAGCACAAGTTGATGTGATAAAAAACCTATCAATAGCTGCAAATTATACATTTACCGAAGTTAAAGACGGCGAACGCTTAAGAATACCTAAGCACAAGGCCAATGCTAGCTTGGGTTATAATATCTGTAAAAATACTTTTGTATCATTAAATTATCAATTTGTCGGGAGTAGAACAGATACTAATTTTTCAACATTTACAAATGAAGAATTAAATGCTTTTTCTTTAGTCGATTTGTATTTTAGTCATAAACTCATCAAAAACAAACTAAAACTTTTTGTTGATGTCACCAATGCATTTAATGAAGATTATTTTGAAATCTTGGGTTATACTACTAGAGGAAGAAATGTGAGTTTAGGTTTGAATTTGAATTTATAACATTTACCAAAATATTTTTAGACCTCATAAGTTTTCAAACACCTATGAGGTTTTTTTATTTCGGAATTAAATCACAATACCAAACACCATATGTGTCTGATGTACAAACTGAATCATTAGTTTTTGGTGTGTCGTATTCCCGATATACTTTTTCTGCTACAGTAAAATCAATTGGGTTCTTAAAAATGGGGCCATCAAAACAAAAGGTATGAAATTCACCATTTTCACCACAAGGATCTATATCTTCAGGTAAATTGTTTATAAAGTCCTTATCGATAACAGTTCCCACAAAATGATCATCAAAATATTTTGAATTGGCGCAAACGATTATGGTTTTAAAACCTAAATCGAGAAACTCATTCAATAAATCCTTTGTGTTTCTTTTCCATAATGGATAAACCGAAGTTAAGTTTGCTTTTGCCAACTGTTTATCTCTATAATCTCGTAAATCTTCCAAAAAAATATCACCAAATGCGGAATGTGTGAAACCATCGTTTTTTAATCTTAAAACAGTTTCATTTATTTTTTGCTCATAAATAGCCATACTTGGCATTTCCGGAAGTTCAATTAAGCTAGCAGGAATACCAAGCGCATTTGTTTGGGTAATTAGTAGTTCTTTTCTTAAACCATGCATGGAAACACGGTTATAATATGTGTTTACTGTTGTAATGAGTTCGTCTACAGTATATTGCTCGTTTTGTAGCAAATGGTATAGCGCTAATGCAGAATCCTTCCCAGAACTCCAATTGAAATAAGTTTTGTGTTTTTTCAAAGTCGTTCTAATCTGCAATCATGCCGCCTTTTTCAAAAGGAAGAAAGTCGAAGCTATCCATGGCTTTATCTATGATTAATTGCGGCTGTTCTTTAACAATATTTCTTTTAGTTGTGGAGTTTTCTATATCCGCTAATGCAAGAGCCAGCATAGGTTCGTTTACATCTCCTAAAACACCGAGGTTTAAAGGTCTTTCTTCATATTTAAAACCGATAGAAGGTGGTAACCCTGTTCCAGGAACTGCTTCTAAATTTTTATTAATACCGTTTGCTATTAGTGGTTGTATGGCATAGGTGTGTGCAGGGTTAGCACCTTGTCTGCCAAAATCTTCAGAATCATAAAACACTCTTGAAGCTTGTGTTTTTCCAGTAGTTTCTGTGCCGATTTGTATGACTTCTATATATGGCAATAAACCGTTGATAAGTCCTTCACTAGCAGATGCAGATCTATCTGTAGTTAATACATATACTTTATTTAGATTTAAGCTATTAATTGCCGCACCATTAATTGAATTTGCGAATAAATAATCGAAATTTAGTTCTTGTAAATTTTCATTATATATTAACTTTTCGAATACTTGTCCTGTAAATTGCCCTGTAATCATACTGGCAAGAAAAGTTGTTGTGGCAACAGAACCTCCTGGGTTATAACGTAAATCTAAAACTAGTTGCTGTACATTACTAGTTTTAAAATTCGCGAAAACATCATTTAGAGTGTTTTCTGAACCTCCAATAAAACCGTTATACATTAAATAACCTACATTTTCACCACCTACTTCAAGCACTGAACTTATATGAACTGGATTTTCTGTGAATTGAAATTTTTCTAAGGCTATATTCGTTCCATTGGGTTCAATACTATCGTCTGTAGTATCTGTTGTGCCTTTATCATCATAAGTGCCAAGATTGATGGTATAAGTATCTTGGTTTAATAGTTGCCCAACATTTGTTCTGGTTATTGTAGTATTATTAACCTGCCCGAACAAATCGCCTCTCTTTACACCCTTAGAATCCGCGTCACTTCCATTAAGTACTAATCTAACAACGCCCACAAGCTCTGTGTCGCTATTAGGAGCAGCATAAAGAACGAACTCCATGCCATTAGTTTTAAAAATACCTTGTTGACTTTGTTCTAAGGCAATATAATCATCAACTATGATACTAAACCTATCTACGGTTTCTCTTTGGTATATTAAGCTTTCGAATAATGCTTCGGGAGAGGTAAATCCGTCTAGGTATTCTGAGTATTCTGCATTGCTACCAAATCTGTCATCAGCTAAATTAGGTATTTCGCTTTTATAAAGATAGACCACATTCATGGCTTTCCATACAAAATCTTTTATGCTACTTGATTGTACTAGATTATCGTCTCTATCTTCAAAACAGCTTGTTAAAACTAGGGCAGCTAATATTAGGACTAGGGCTTTTATTCTTTTCATGTGATAGCTTTTATTTTTATTATTGACACATGTAATCTCAGAAAAGTGATAAACCATCTAAAATTCTAAGTTTAACATGTTTCCTCAATTTCATTTTTCGGCAATTTTATATAGTAGTCTAATAAACCCTAAATTTACTTACATTATTGTATAATAAAAAATTTATGTTTGGCTATTGGCTATTGGCTATTGGCTATTGGCTATTGGCTATTGGCTATTGGTAAAGCTTATCTTTTATTTATTCTTGCTAAAGGCTAAAGGCTAAAGGCTGTTATTGCATTCGATAATAAAAATAAAGTGTTTATTGAGAAACTCTGCTCGCAAATAGCCCCGCGCAAGGGATTGAGGCATTTGTTGAAGCTCTTTTTGTGTTGTTGCACCTATGCAACACAAAAAAGCGACTGCCGAAAGCCCGACCCCTGTGGGTTGCGCCCAAATTTTAATTTTTTTTTGAATACCCTTGTAACAAAATAAATAGTGGGTCGTCGTAATTACAAATAGCACAGATAACGTTATTTTAACCAAACATTAACCACAACCAAAATGACTCAGAACGAGTTTTTAAACATAGTGATGCCTTTTAAGGATAAAGTGTTTCGTTTAGCAAAACGATTGCTTGTATCTACGGAAGAAGCTGAAGATGCCACTCAAGAGGTATTGCTGAAACTGTGGAAGAATAAAGGTAAGATTGGTGAGTATAAAAATGTTGAGGCCTTTTCTATGACAATGACTAAGAATTTTTGTTTTGATAAATTAAAATCGAAACAGGCACAAAACTTAAAAATTGTACATAGTAATTATGAAGAGAAAAATACACCACTACAGAAACAAGTTGAACTTAATGATAGCGTAAGTTGGGTAGAACGCATAATAGAAGAGTTGCCAGAACAACAGCGCATGATAATTCAACTAAGAGATATAGAAGAATATGATTTTGATGAGATTGCTAAAATGCTGGATATGAACAATACAGCGGTAAGAGTAACCTTATCGAGAGCAAGAAAAACAATAAGAGAACGATTAACTAATACTCATAATTATGGTATTAAATAGCATAGATAAATTACTTGAAAAGTACGAAAACGGGGAAACTAGCCTTAAGGAAGAGCAAGTGTTAAAAAACTATTTTTCTGGAGACAACGTTGCACCGCACTTAGAGCACTACAAACCCATGTTTGTGTACTTTTTGGGAAACCAACAGGAACAGTATACGAAAGCCCTACCATTAAAAACTAAAAGGACATTTAATTATAGGTGGTTATCGGTTGCAGCAGTTGCGGTCATCATGTTGGGGGTTTATTTTAGTCGTCCTGTCGATTATGGCACGATTGACGACCCAGAGCTAGCGTTTAACGAAGTATCAAAACAGTTAGCTATGATTTCAAATCATTTTAATAAAGGTACGGCTACCGTTAACTATCTCGATGAGATGAACAAAGGCACGTCAACTCTAAATTATTTAAATGAGATTGAAAACTCAACTAGTATAATTTTTAAAACTAAAAATTAAAACAGAAAAAAATGAAAACTTTAAATACACTTAACACAAATAAAATGAGAACAAAATTAATAGTATTTGTAATGGCAATTATGTTGTTGCCACTTACTGGAATGGCACAAAAGGATGTATTTGATAAATACAGTGATGATCCCAACGTAACCTTTGTAAACATTAAACCTAAAATGTTTCAAATGTTAGCTAAAATAAATATTGATGTTGATGACCCAGAGGCACAAGCTTACATGGATATGGTAAAAAGCATCACTAGTTTTAAAACCATTGTTACCGATAATTCTGCAATTTCAGCTGATATTTCTAAATGGGTTAAAGGGCGTTCTAGCAAGTTGGAAGAATTAATGGAGGTGAAGGATGACGGTACGGAAGTAAAGTTCTTTGTACAGGAAGGGCGCGATGCGGACCACGTAAAGGAACTACTTATCTTCGTGACGGGGATTGATAAGAAAATGGATGACAAGATAGAAATAAACGGAAAGGAGCGTAAGATAGAAACTGTAGTAGTATCTATGACCGGGGATATTGATTTAAATGAAATCTCAAAACTTACTCAAAAAATGAAAATCCCTGGAGGAGAACATTTAGAGAAAGAGTAAGAATAGCAATAAATTTCATCAATCAATCATAGATCAATCATAAAATGAATAGCAATTTTCTTCATTCTAAATTTAAAACTGGAGTGAAGAAAATTTGTGTAATTTTCTAAATACTTTTTTAGTATTTGAAAATTCAATGTTAAACATCAAAACATGAAACGAACATTTAAAATAATTTGTCTTTTAACTATACTAAGCACTGTATTGGTAAGCTGTAATAACGAAAAAAGTTTACAGCGCTATTTTGTAGACCATCAAGAGCAGCCTAATTTTATATCACAGGATTTGCCAATATCTATGGTGAAAATAGATAAAACCAATTTTACCGAAGCTCAAAATGAGGCATTTGAATCTGTACGAAGATTAAACTTTTTAGGTTTTAATGTAAACGATACCAATAAAGACGTTTATGCTAGCGAGTTAGATAACGTAAAGTCTATATTAAAGCAGGAGAAGTATGAAGACTTAATGGAGTTTAGCGATAAAGGTAGAAAGATTTTAGTAAAGTATATTGGTGATGATAATGAGGCTGATGAAGTAGTAGTATTTGGAAGTGCTGAAGATATGGGATTTGCAGTAGTAAGGATTTTGGGAAGTGATATGAGCCCTGAAAAAATGATGACTTTAGCCGAGGCGCTCAATAGTGCCAATGTTGATGAAACGCAAATACAGGATATGATGAATTTTTTCAAATAGTTCGTGAACTATGTTACAATAAATGAAAAACTCCGATAATTTTTTATCGGAGTTTTGTTTTATCATTATTCGTTTGAATTATCATCGTCCTTCTGCTTAAAATTTGCGTAAAACAAATTTGTTATTACTGCAAAAAACACAAGCGTTAAAAAGGTGAGTACAATAAAATTATCTAAAACATCTAGTACGCCAAACACAAAAATACCAGCTACCATTAAACCAGTTAGTATCAAAGATTGTTTATTGCTTAACATACGATAAATCATTAAATACCCGTGTAGTTTCTTGGGGTAATTTGTTTCAATTCTTTTTTAATGTCTTCAGAAACCTCTAAAGTATCAATAAAATTTGAAATAGAGCTTTGATTGATTTTTTCGTTAGTTCTCGTTAAACCTTTTAATGCTTCGTAAGGATTTGGATAGCCTTCTCTTCTTAGTATGGTTTGGATAGCCTCTGCCACTACGGCCCAATTATTCTCTAAATCTTCGGCAAATTTACTTTCGTTCAACAATAATTTATTCAACCCTTTTAGGGTGGCTTTAAAAGCAATAATGGTATGCCCAAATGGCACACCAACGTTTCTTAAAACTGTACTATCAGTTAAATCGCGCTGTAATCTAGAGATTGGTAATTTAGCGGAAAGATGTTCAAAAACAGCATTAGCAATACCCAGATTTCCTTCAGAATTTTCGAAATCTATCGGGTTTACTTTATGCGGCATCGCAGAACTACCAACTTCGCCTTTTTTGATTTTTTGTTTAAAATAATCCATAGAAACATATGTCCATACATCTCTATCTAAATCAATCAGAATAGTATTAATACGTTTTAAAGTATCAAACAATGCAGCCATATGGTCGTAATGCTCAATTTGAGTTGTAGGGAAGGAGTGCTGCAACCCTAGTTTTTCCTGTACAAATGCATCACCAAAAGCTTTCCAGTCAATATTTGGATATGCTACATGGTGCGCATTAAAATTACCTGTGGCACCACCAAATTTGGCTGTACTAGGAATATCGTTTAATAAATTAAACTGTTCTTCTAAACGTACAACAAACACATTAATTTCTTTACCTAATCGTGTTGGTGATGCTGGTTGCCCGTGCGTTCTTGCCAACATAGAAACCTGTGCCCATTCGGTAACAAGTTCTTTTAGTTTATTTAAAACGGTAAAATATTCAGGAACGTAAACATCATTCATGGCTTCTTTTATGCTTAAAGGAATAGCCGTGTTATTAATGTCCTGGGATGTTAAACCAAAATGGATAAATTCTTTAAACTCAGATAAACCTAAAGCATCAAATTTTTCTTTAATAAAATACTCTACTGCTTTAACATCATGGTTGGTAACACTTTCAATATCTTTTATGGCAATGGCATCTTCCGAAGAAAAATTCTTGTAAATCGTTCTTAAATCATCAAAAATATCATGATTTACCTTTTCTAATTGCGGTAAGGGAATTTCACACAAAGCAATAAAATATTCTATTTCAACTAAAACACGATATTTTATCAATGCTTCTTCTGAAAAATATGCGCCCAAGGCCTCAACTTTATTTCGGTAGCGACCATCAATTGGAGAGATGGCGTTAAGTGGTGATAATGACATTTTGTTTGATTTTTTTGAAAGACGCAAAGATAGTTTATTTAGGTAGAAGACCGAAGCTGGAAGAGTGAAGTTTTTGCATGAATTAATTTATTACTAAAGCTTATAATTTGCTCTTTTTCTTTATCTTTTTTAAGATATGTCTAGCTCTAGCTTTAAAGGCAGCACTTTGTGAATGAAAATCGCGCTCTAGTATAGAAACCAGTTCAGGATATACCCAGTCAAATTCCTTTCCCAAAAGCAGTAAAGTACTCATAGAATATGCTTTTGGGGCTACTTTTTCATCGTTAATTAAATAATCAAAACTCGTTTCTATAATACGCTCTTTATGTGTGTTATTAAGAGCATACTTCACCTTATTATCGTCTTTTGAGGTGTAAGCAATAGCCAAAAGTTCACAAATTTTTGCAACAGGGCGCACCGCAGAATCTAAATGAATTAGATTTAATTTTTCGGTAAACGTATCTAAAAATGGAATTATAGAATAGATATTTTTACTGCACATAAATTCCAGTACCCAAGCTGCTTTTGGGGAAATTTTATCATTTACCATAAATAAAATATCAAGGATTTTGGGTATCAATTTTGGATTGTCGATTACTAAATTTGCGTAATACAAACGCTTTTCACGGGAGTGATTTACATAATTTAATTCTTCATAAAGTTCTGCTGTAGTCAAAAGCTTTTCTTATTTTTAAACCCTAAAATTACATGTATGAAAATAATAAAAAAAATAGGTTTGGTACTGCTTATAGTTTTAGTAATTGCTCAATTTTTTGGTCCTGAAAAAAATTCTGGAGATATTGCCTCTGTAGCAGCTTTTGAGGCTGAAACAAATCCACCTGATAATGTAAAACTCATTTTAAAGAACGCATGTTACGATTGCCATAGCGATTTTACCAGATACCCTTGGTATAATAGCATCACGCCTGTTAACTATTGGCTGGCAGGACACGTTAAAGATGGAAAAAAGCATTTTAATGTGTCTAAATGGGAAGGAAATTCTATAAAGCGAAAAGACCATAAGTTTGAAGAATTAATTGAAGAAGTCGAGGAAGGGGAGATGCCGTTAAATTCTTATACATGGACTCACGGTGATGCAAAATTAACCGATGCTGAAATTAAAGCAGTTGTTGATTGGGCGAAACAAGTGCGCGTAATGTATGGGCTTCAGCCTAAGCCTGAATAAATTTAAAAGTCAATAAAAAATTAGAAATTCCAAATTTTAATGGCTGTTGTCTGAAAATTTGGATTTTTTTTTAAGATTCATGAAGTTTTATGAAGAAAAAGTTACTTGTTGTAGGTTATGTATGGCCAGAGCCCAGGAGTTCTGCAGCTGGTAGCCGAATGTTGCAACTTATTGATGTTTTTCTTTCCGAAAATTACGATATTACCTTTGCCAGCCCTTGTGCAAAAACTGAAAACGCTTTTGATTTAAGTAGTATAGGTGTCGCTCAAAAAACTATTGAGCTGAATAACGTAAGTTTTGATGTATTTGTTAAAGCTTTGAATCCTAATGTGGTACTATTTGATCGTTTTATGATGGAAGAGCAATTTGGATGGCGCGTTGCCGAACAATGTCCAAATGCAGTGCGTGTTTTAGACACTGAAGATCTTCATTTTTTGCGAAAAGGCAGGCAACAAGCATTTAAGGATGGTAAATCTTTTGACAAAACTTATTTGTTTAGTGATATAGCCAAACGTGAAATTGCAAGTATTTACAGATGCGATTTAAGTTTGATAATTTCTAAAGCTGAAATGAAATTACTGCAACATGATTTTAGGATTGAGGAATCACTCTTGCTGTATTTGCCCTTTATGCTTAATGAAATATCAGAAGCAGAATTTTCTAAACTTCCAAAGTTTGAAGAAAGAGAACATTTTGTAACTATCGGTAATTTTCTGCATGCGCCAAATTATAACGCTGTTCTATATTTAAAGGAAACTATATGGCCTTTGGTTCGAAAAAAATTGCCAGATGCTGAATTGCATGTGTATGGTGCTTATGCTTCAGAAAAAGTGAATCAATTACACAATGAAAAGCAGCGCTTTTTAATAAAAGGTTTCACCAAAGACGTCAATGCGGTAATGCAGCAAGCTAGAGTGTGTTTAGCACCTATTAGATTTGGAGCTGGCCTAAAAGGTAAACTTATTGATGCTATGCAAAATGGCACACCTGCTATTACCACTTCAATTGGAGCTGAAGGAATGGAAAATTTAATTCAAACATGTGGACGTATTGCTGATACGCCTGAGAAATTTTCAGTGAAAGCAGTAGATATATATGAAAATGAATCGCAATGGAATGAAAAGTCAGCTAACACATTTCAAGTTTTAAATCAATTTTTCAACAAAAATATATATCATAAGATTTTGATGGAAGCAATTCAGAACATATCAAATCATATTAACGAGAAAAGACAGAACAATTTTATCGGACAAATGCTTATGCACCATTCGCTTCAAAGTACAAAGTATTTAAGTAAGTGGATTGAAGAGAAGAATGGGGGAGTCAAACCTTAAAGCTCAATTTAAATACACTAATCGAAAGTTGTTACGGTGATTTATCTGTTATTTAAGTGTTGTAACAATATCTTTCTGCTATATGATTGATAATGGTTAACTTTATAAAAAAATAATGCTTTGAAATTTGTTTTAAATTCTTCAATACTCATTTTTTTTGCGTTACATGTTTGTTTAGGGTGGACTCAAAACATCCCTCCATCACTTAATGCTGTTGGAGATCAGAGCTATTGTCCGGGAACACAAATAAACATTACTACAAGCTTTGATATCATAGACCCCGATGACACCCAAATTGATGCTTTTTTTATTCAGATTTCTGAAGGCTACACTTTTGGTGAAGATATTTTAATGCTTACAGGAACACATCCAAATATTATTTCAAGTTGGAACGCAACCCAAGGAAAACTTAGTTTATCAGGTCTAGGTGGCGTTGCAATGCAATATTCTGATTTGATCGCTGCAGTGAATGATGTTGTATACCAAGGAACTGTTAATACAAATTCAGGCGATAAGTTTTTTTCTTTTACTATTGGGAGTGCTAATTATTTGCCCTCTACAGACCATTACTATGAGTATGTTTCTGCTCCAGGTATAACATGGACAAACGCTAGGGTAGCGGCAGATGCCAGAACCTATTTTGGTTTAAAAGGATATTTGGCAACCATAACTTCTGTTGAAGAAGCACAGCTTTCTGGAGAACAAGCAGCAGGGGCCGGATGGATAGGAGGTAGTGATGAAGAAACAGAAGGCGTTTGGAAATGGATGACCGGTCCTGAAGCGGGTACAATATTTTGGAACGGTTTAGCTAACGGGACAACACCTAATTTTGCTAATTGGAATGTAGGAGAGCCCAATCAATTTGGCGATGAAGACTATGCGCACGTAACCAGCCCTAATGTAGGTAATAGAGGGTCTTGGAACGATTTACCCAATACCGGAGATTTAAATCCTTCAAGCGACTATCATCCACAAGGTTATATTGTAGAATATGGTGGTACTTCTGGAGATCCTGTTGTAGATATTTCAGCCAGTACAAAAATTAATATCCCTTCAATTACTAATACTGTAGTATCTGCTGCTGTTTGCGATTCGGGAACATTCACTTTAGAAGCTACCACTTCTAATGGAGACGCTGTTTGGTTTGATAGTTTAACGGCAACAACACCCGTATTTACGGGTAATACGTTTATAACGCTAACTTTAACTGCAACAACCAACTATTTCGTTATGGCTTCTGTAAATGGGTGTTTCATTGGAGAACGCACACAGGTTACAGCGGTTGTAAACAGTACACCGAGTATAGATAGTATTTCAGAAGCTACTATTTGTATTGGTGAATCGGCAAGCATAAGCGCAACGTCCTCTGCTGGTTTTATAAGTTGGTATAGTGTTCCTGTTGGTGGAACGCCAATTGCCAGCTCATCAAGTTTTACTACACCTATACTTACAAATACTACTGTGTATTATGTTAGTGTAACCAATAATGGATGTACTTCAAGTAGAACTCCAGTAACAGTAACTGTTTTGCAAACACCAACACCAACCGGCGATAATGTTCAAGAGTTTTGTGATTTAGATAATGCTACACTTGCAGATTTAGTGATTGTGGGCGATAATATTAAATGGTATGCAGATAGTGCGGGTACAATGCTTTTAGATAATACCACGGGGCTCGAAACCAAAACGTATTATGCAACACAGACTGTAAATAGTTGTGAAAGTGAAGGAAAATTAGAAATAGATGTTTTTATATTTGACACTGTAACGCCATTATTACCTAATGCTATATTGCCTATTGAAATATGTGATACCATGGCCGATGGCGATGATACTAACGGTTTGGCAGAGTTTGATTTAACATCTGTAGAAACACTTTTATTAAACGGTAGTGATGCCACCGATTTCCAGGTGCTTTATTATGATGATCCTGCAACAACAGTGCCTATAGCTTCACCTGAAGCTTTTCAGAATACTGTTGTGAATGAACAAACTATTTATGTAAGCATAGAAAATATTTTAAACGCAAACTGTGTCACTAGTGCAGAATTTACCATAAAAGTTAATGTGCTCCCTCAAGTAGAGCCCGCAGTTATTTTTAAAAATTGTGATGAAGATGGACTTGCGGATGGTTTTACGGATTTCAACCTAAATGAATTAAACGAAATTATAACCAACGAAAACCAGAATGATTTTTCTGTTTCTTATCATGTGTCTCTAAATGATGCTAATACAGGTGTAAATCCCTTAACCCCTTTACCTTTTAATAATCAAACGACCAGTGAAATTTACGGACGTGTAGAAAATAATACAACGGGATGTTTTGATGTTTCTACAATAAATTTAGAGGTTTCTACAACGGTATTATCTCCTACATTTATTCAAGAAATAGAGAATTGTGATGACGATACGGATCCAGATGGTTTTTCTGTGTTTGATTTAACTTCGGTTTCAAATAATTTTATAAATCAATTTCCAACAGGACAGAATTTAACCGTACATTATTTTAAAACCCAGAGTGATGCGCAATTGGAAGAAAATGAAATAACCACACCAGCCAGTTATACTAATGAAAATCCATTTTCAGAAACACTTTATGTTCGTATTGAAAGTGAAGATAACGGTGAGTGTTTTGGTATAGGGCCAAATTTAGTGCTGACGGTTCATCCAAGGCCAGAATTTCAAGTAGATCAATCAGAAACCTTTTGTTTAAATGGAGGTTCTATAACTCTAAACACTTTCAATCCAAATGGCATATACACTTATGTGTGGACCGATTCTAACAATGCTGTAATTAGTACTTCGGAATTTGCAACAGTTGCAACAGAAGATGTTTATACCGTAGTAGCAACCTCGGCAGAAGGCTGTGTATCGTTTCCTATCACCTTTCAGGTTAAAGCGTCCGGCAGCTCTACGATTACTGAAGATGATATTACAATTGAAGATTTGTCAGACAATAATACCATAATAATTGATGACTCAAATATTGGCATTGGCGATTATGAGTTTGCTTTAGATAACGAATTTGGCCCTTTTCAAGATGCACCGATATTTCGAAATGTATTAGCGGGCGCACATAAAGTTTATGTGAGAGATATAAATGGTTGCGGAACTGTTGTGTTGGATGTTTTTGTTATGGGCTTTCCTAAGTTTTTTACGCCTAATGGCGATGGCACCAATGATACATGGAATATTAAAGGCTTAAGTGCCGATTATTCCCAAAATTCTACCGTTTATATTTACGATAGATATGGTAAACTTATTAAGCAATTTAAAGCCTTCGGTAATGGCTGGAACGGAACTTTTAATGGCCAACAGCTAAACACTAATGACTATTGGTACGTTATAAATCTCATAGATAATGATGGGAATGTTAAGGTTTTTCGTGGACACTTTAGTTTGATACGATAAACTCAAATACCTAACATTTTAAATAAGCACTTCATGCCGATGGTAGCGGTTTCAGCGATTACAGTCACTCGTTTGCTACTGGCGACATTTGGTTTAGGGTCGATAAAGTAAATGGGTATGTCAGCAGGTGCATAATGCATCAATCCTGCTGCCGGATATACTTGCATAGAAGTTCCAATAATCAATAAAATATCTGCCGTTGCACAAATTTGTGCTGCTTTTTCAATTAGGGGAACGTCTTCTCCAAACCACACAATATGAGGACGTAATTGATGCCCTTTTTTGCAAACATCACCCAAAACTAAATCGGTACTCCAATCCTGTATATCAGTATCATCATAAGTACTTCTTGCCTTTAAAAGTTCACCGTGTAAGTGTATAATGTTCGTACTGCCGCCACGTTCGTGCAAATCATCAATGTTTTGTGTAATTACGGTAACTTTAAAATAATCTTCTAATTTCGCAATATCTTTATGTGCCGCGTTGGGTGCTACTTCAAACAATTGTCTTCTACGTTGGTTGTAGAAATCTAAAACCAATTCAGGCTTTTTAGCAAAGCCTTGTGGAGAGGCCACTTCCATAACATCATGGCCTTCCCATAAGCCACCGGCATCCCTAAAGGTTTTTACCCCACTTTCGGCACTCATACCAGCTCCAGTAAGTACTACAATATGCTTCATAGTTATGCTATAGTTTTTTCCAGTTTTTAAAAGCTTCAGAGGTAGCCAAATCTTTCAGAATGTTTTCATTGTATACATCAATTTCTTCAACAAAACCTATAATATCAGTTTTGTCATAACCATCTTTAACCAAAAAATCTAATACACCTATGCATTCATCAAATTCCTGCATTAATGAAAGACAAGACAATTTGGAGGAATAACCATCAAAAAAATCTGGGAATTCTTGTGTTATAACCTCGAAATAAGTAAGTGCTTTTTCGTATCTCTCTCTTTGAAACTCTACATTACCCATCATTAAATTTAAAAAACTATCATCGGTGTCCTGTTGCAGTTTTTCAAACAACAACAACGCCATATCATAGTCTTCAGTTAAGATATGGTAATCTATTTGACTTAAATACAGCGTAGCATCATCTGGGTACTTATCCATAATGTTTTTTATGGAATTCTTATACAGTGCGTCGTTAATATTTGAAGCACAGACAGATTTGATAACCAAAACAAATTTATCATCCTTTAAATCGCCTTTTAAACCGTCTATTTTATCGTATGCATTTTTAAAATCACCTTTATTGTAATAATCAACACCTTGTGCAAGTTTAATGAATTCATCAGCGTTACTTTCACCAAAAAAATCGAACAAACTTTTTTTAGGTAGCGCGTATAAATAAAAGCGTTCTAGAGTTTTACTCAGCGCTTCTCCTGTAAGGTAAACGTAAATATCATTGAATGAAAAGTTGTTATTTACGATAGAAACTCTATAAAAATGATAGTTTATACCTGTTTCCGCAGAATAAATTCTAAATAACATATAATAGGTATCCATGCTATTATCATAGCTGTAGTTTACAAAATCGTAGTAGCTACCTGTCTCTACCTCGTTAATAATTTTTTTTGGAAATGCGGTTATATTAGAGTCAAAGCCTTTTAAAAAATTAGCCCTGTAGTTGTTTAATGATTTATCGTTTTTGGTACTTGCGGTGACTAATTCCCCAAAACCTTTGGTATCAAACAATTGCATAAATGCCTCTGTGTTACTCTCTATAATGGCATTTTGCAACTGTTGTCCCAGTTTTGCAACTTTCACGTCATTAGTCTCATTTTCAGTGATATAAAAACTACTATTTTTAGTGTCTTGGGCTTTTCTGGACCGTGCCTTGTTTTGAGAAAATCCAGCGTTAAAAAAAACTAATAAAATTAGGCTGCAGAGAGCTCTTTTAAGATGAATCATAGTCAGTGATTTGTATCTTTATGTTTTAAATATAAGTTAATTAAATGAGGGAGCAAGATTTATTAAACCATTTGAAATCTTATCTAACCAATAAACGCATAGCGAAGTTTGAAACCGTTTTATCGCAACGCACGAAGCATTTTACTGTGGCTACGGAAGATGTTTACCAATTACACAATACAAGTGCCGTAATTCGCAGTTGTGATGTTTTTGGGATTCAAGAAGTAAGTATTGTGGAAGAGCAAAATACCAAACGTATTGATAGGGAAATTGCTATGGGTGCACAAAAATGGGTAGATTTAAACCGATACCATTCTGTAAAAACATGTATAAGTACTTTAAAGGAACGAGGTTATCAAATAGTAGCAACAACGCCTCATAAAAATGATTGCGATTTACAAGACTTTGACATCTCTAAAAAATCTTGTTTTTTCTTCGGAAGGGAAACGGAAGGGTTATCGGATGAGGTTTTAAATTCGGCAGATTGTTTTTTAAAAATCCCCATGGTTGGATTTACGGAAAGTTTAAATATCTCGGTATCTGCGGCTATCATATTGCAACATGTAACATCTAAGTTAAGACGTAGTAATATTGATTGGCAACTTTCAGAACATGAAAAGCTTAAGAAACAATTGGATTGGTGCAGGAAAACAATAAAAAGTTATGATGAGATTGTGGAACGGTTTTATCAAGTTGAGAGTTAATTATCTCTAACTACATGTAAAATAAACAATTATGAAACGAAATATGGTAGGCTGGTTTGAAATTCCAGTAGCCGATATGGAAAAAGCCAAGGCGTTTTACGAATCTGTGTTTCGAGTTAAAATTGATGTTCAAAATTTTGGTGGTATTTTATGTGTGATGATGTAAAAAATGAATTAGATAGGGTAGAAGCTGCTGGAGGCCAAATATACCAACCAAAAACACAGATATCTCCAGAACATGGATTTATGAGCGTTTTTATAGATACTGAGGGCAATATGGTAGCGTTGCATTCCCAAACGTAAAATGTTAAATACGGTCTTTTCGACGATTACTAAGTAGCTTATATTCCTCATAACATTCACTAATGGCATCAAGAATTTGTAAATCGTTTGCTGTTTGAATAAAACCTTTGGAATAGTTACACTGACTTACGATTTCATCTAAATCCACACGATCAACTTTCAATAAAGCAGTCAGTGTTTCGCGGTCGTATCTAGAAGCTAAAAGATTCCTTATTTCATCATCTTTCTTCATTTGCTTTAACTTGCGCAGTTCGTTAGGTTTTTTACCAAACATACGATGTAAAAAGTCTGCAGGATTGAAGATAGAGCCTATAACCTTTGTTAATCCAGATTTATTTCCAGCTTCATATCCTTTAGATAATCCAGCAATTTGGTAACGATAATTGTCATTAACCTGAGGTACTTGTTTAATATCTACTTCAAGGTATCCTGTAAGTTTCAATTGGTTGACAACAACTTCTTCAAGCGCAAGTGCTAATTCGGTCAATTCAATTTTAGAACTCCCAAATTTTAACCAGTCGTTGGTTACCCTAACTTTTATAGATTTAAATCCAATGTAAGAGAAATGTAAGGTGTCATTCACTTTAGCTGTAATAGCAAATTCACCATTATTATTGGTGGTAGTACCTTTAACCTGATTTAGGTTTACAATGTTTACGCTTTCTAAAGGTGTATCATTAGCAGCATTTACAACCGTTCCAATGGCTTTGGTAATATCTTCTTGTGCCATAGCGGAAGCAGAGGCGATAAGGATAAAAAAGATACTTAAAAAGCGTTTCATGGCGGAATACATCACAATAATTAGGTTATAAAAGTACTAAACAAAACACTAACATGTTGGGGTTATTGTTCTAATTTGACTTAAAATTAACAAAAAGCATACCTAAATTGTAGATAATGTGGTAATCTGAACCTATTTTAGAATCTATTTAGAATAACCTAGAGATACTTAAACAAGTTCAGTTACACAAAAGAATATTATTAATTTATTTTAACGTCTTGAACGTCTCGGTCTAGAGCTTGCAAAATCTCCCGATTTATTGGAACGCCTTGATTTTGATTTGTTGTCGCTTCTACGTCCGCCCTTGTTTCCTGAACCAGAACCAGAACCACTTCTTCGGTCATCACGTCGTTTACCTCCGCGATTTCTATCACGTCGTCCACCACCTCTTCTGTTTTCAGAAACTTCTACGTTTACAAAACGCCCGTTATATTTAAAGTCGGTAAAGAATCCAAGAACTTTTTCTTGCAGCTCTTTTTCTGTGTTAAAGAATGAAAACGTGTCTTTGGCTTCCACTTTAAACACATCGTCTTGACCGAGTTCTAACACTTCTTTTAGGAAGTCTTTTAAACTCATCCAGTCAAAGCCATCCTTCTTTCCAACGTTTATAAAATAACGTACAGAATTTCCAGAATCTTTATGGTCGTCATTAGAAGTTGAAATATTTAAATCCAACGCCTTCTGATAGTAATTATAAAATCTCGTAAACTCTACCGAAAAGAACTTCTTAATCAATTCTTCCTTGCTCGTATCGTCAAATAAGGCATTAATATCACCCAAATACGCATCAATATCATGATTTACTTCAGTATTATGCACTTTATTAGCTAAAGACATCAATTGTACCTCACAAATCTCCATACCATTAGGTATTTCTTTCTTGTCAAACTGTTTCTTGATAATACGCTCAATACTTTTAATCTTGCGCACTTCACTTTTAGAAACAATCACCATAGAAACCCCAGTTTTACCTGCACGACCAGTTCTACCAGAACGGTGCGTATAAGTTTCAATTTCGTCTGGTAATTGGTAGTTTATTACGTGGGTAATATCATCAACATCAATACCACGTGCAGCAACATCAGTAGCTACAAGCATTTGTATTTGCTTGTTTCTAAACGATTTCATTACCAAATCACGTTGGTTCTGACTCAAATCACCATGCAACGCACCAGCACTATACCCATCTTCTATTAAACGTTCTGCCACTTTTTGAGTATCACGCTTCGTTCTACAAAAGATTACTGAAAAAATATCAGGATTAGCATCCGCTAAACGTTTCAACGCTTGGTAGCGGTCTCTGGCATTCACCAAATAATATTCGTGGGATACCTGATTGGTACTCTCGTTTTTATTCCCAACAGTAATTTCCTGAGGGTTATGCATAAAGTGTTTAGCAATAGAAGCCACTTCACGAGGCATAGTGGCCGAAAACAACCATGTGTTTTTATCTTGTGGTGTGTGCGATAAAATATCGGTAATATCCTCTTTAAAGCCCATATTCAGCATCTCGTCAGCTTCATCTAAAACCGAATATTCAATTTTAGAAATATCAACCAAACGTCTGCTAATCATATCCTTCATACGCCCAGGCGTAGCTACAATAATTTGTGCACCGCGTTTAATTTCTCGTGCCTGATCTGTAATACTGGCGCCACCGTAAACAGCCACAACGTTTAAACCATTGCAGTATTTACCATAAAGTTTCATTTCGTTTGTAATCTGTAAACAAAGCTCTCTGGTAGGCGATAGAATCAACCCTTGCGTGGTGCGACTATTTACATCAATTTTCTGTAACATGGGAAAACCAAATGCGGCCGTTTTTCCCGTTCCTGTTTGTGCCAAAGCCACCAAATCGGTCTCAGAATTTAATAAAATAGGAATTGCTTTGTCTTGGACTTCACTAGGTTTTGTAAACCCTAAATCTGTAATAGCTTGTAATAGGTCGTCATTAAGACCTAAATCTTGGAATGTGTTCATTCGTGTTATGTATGCGATTATGTTATGTGGTGTTACATAAAGAAGTGAATCGACATACTTAACCTAAACTTCTAGTAACACATCCTCACCCTGAGGAATAATTTCAAGGCGCAAAGATACATTATTATTTTGGATTAACGATTAATGATTAACGATTTAGGATTGCTGAATAGTAGTATGGCATTTAGATTTTGGAATTTGAAATTTAATGCTTTAGGGCGTTACCCCACCCTTCGACAAGCTCAGGGCAAGCGGGGTCGGGCTTTACGCTGCAAGTCCGCGCTCGTACCTCGCTGTGGGCTTTCCACTGCAATCCCTAACGCGGGTGTATTTGCTTGCTAATGGTTAGAGAGGTGTTTTTAGTTTTTTTGGGAGGTTCGTTTAACGTGTTTGTATAAGATTAGTTGCGTTGTTTAGCACTTAACTTTGCAAGTACGTACCAAACTGAAAATCCGAAAGGATTTTCAGAAGTAGGCGAGAACAAGCAATTACTTATGCCATTGTTGTGCTTAGTGTTTTTGTTTCAATTCAGTATTAATTTTATTGATAAGTTCAATAATACTTTTTTCAACTCTATGACCTCGTGATTTAGTGGCGCTATTCTCAAAAGCAATGGCCTTTAAAAGCTTCAAAAATTTTGAATCATTTCTCAATCTCTGATAGTCTTCTTTACTTATCTCAAAAAACAACCCTCTGAAACTTAAAGATTGATTTGAATCATAGTTCATTGAAAAATATTCTATTAGTTGTGGTTCGCTATGTAAGGCATGAAACCGTCCACGTTCATCCTCATAAGTTTTATAATAAGGATATAGCATGTCGTATTGGTATAAAATGGCATCTCTTAAGTTATCGTTTTTAATGATTCCAACATTTTTATTTTGTAATAAATTATAACCACTTGTTATAGGGCTAAAATGTGGTGTAACTCTTAAAATAGCTGCACTTACTGATAAAGAATCGGTTGGTTGCTCAAGATTTAGCAAATGGCTTCTGACGTCTAAACAGGCTTTATTAATGATGCCCATTAACTCTAAATCCTCTCTTATTTCAATCAGGTCCGTTTGTAAATTGGTCCGGATTTCCTTTAATATGCCAACTTCAAAATTATTTTCTTTTCGTTGTTCGTTAAGGTTATTTACCTGAAGCGCAATCAAAATTCCAATGACAACCAGCACAATCTCTCCGAGTGCATAAATCAGGTACTTACTGAATTTGCTTTCAGATAGCAGTTTTTTTCTAATTTTTCTAAAGAATTTTATCATTGGTTAGCGTTTTGTCATAATGAAGTACAATGGGTTGACGGATATGCGCCGTTATGCAATACTTCGACAAGCTCAACACACGGGCTTATATCCACCGTTAAACGAAGTTAGTTGAAAATTTTTACAAAGTCAAATGTGCGTGCTACTTCCTCAAATTCTTAATCCGCTCTAAAAGCGTTGGATGCGAATAATGCATAAACACATATGCAGGATGCGGTGTTAAATTACTTAAACTGTTTTTAGATAGCTTTTTAAGCGAGGTAATTAAAGGTTCGCCTTTATAAGTGTTTTTGGCATAATCGTCCGCTTGGTATTCAAATTTTCTGGAAAATACATTCATTATTAATCCCGTAACTTCGGAAATAGGAGAGTAGAGTAGCCCAAAGGCAATCAACCCAATATGGAAACTCGGTATTTCAACGCCTAAAGCTTGCGATAATAATGGGTTAGAAATAAATAAGGATAAAATATAAAGCGTCAATCCCGTTAATAAGATTGAGGCAAACAAATTAAAAATAATGTGCTTCTTTTTGTAATGGCCTACTTCATGTGCTAATACGGCAACAATTTCTTCATCGTCTAAATCATTAATCAAGGTGTCGTAAAGTGTCACGCGTTTTTCACTCCCAAAACCAGAAAAGTAGGCATTGGCTTTAGTGCTGCGTTTAGAGCCATCAATTACAAAAATTTTGTCCAATTTAAACCCAACTGTTTTTGCGTAAGCAGAAATTTTATCACGTAATTCCCCAGTTTCCAAAGGGGCTTGTTTATTAAAAAGTGGTACAATGAGTTTAGAATAAAACATATTCATAAATAGTGTGAATACCGCAACCAATCCCCAAGCGTAAAGCCAAAAATGTCTTCCTGTGGCTTGATAAAACCAGATTATAAGCGCTAATATACCACCGCCAATTATAGCCATCATAAGCCAACCTTTAATTTTATCTAAGAAAAACGTTTTAACCGTAGTTTTGTTAAAACCAAATTTTTCCTCAATCACAAAGGTGCTGTAATAACTAAAAGGTATAGTTAAAATATCACTACCAATCATGATTATTCCAAAGAAAATCAAAGCAATAAGTATTGGGTTGTCGCTATAACCTCGCGCTATGGTATCAACAAATTCAAAACCATCAAAAAACAAAAATCCTAGTGTAAGCACTAAAGAAAAAACGGAAGTAATAAGACTAAATCTGTACTTGGTTGCTTTATATTGCTGTGACTTTTTATATTCTTCGTCGTCATAAACATCTTTAAGTTCATTCGGTAATTCATCATTAAAATGTTTGGCGTTTAAAGCGTCCAATACTTTATCAACTATAAAATTGATGATGATTATTGCTATGATGATGTAGAATAAACTCTGTGAGTTCATAAATTCTAATTTTTAAATTCCAAATAAAAAAATATGTTCTAGTGTCACACTGAGCGCAGTCGAAGTGCTTATTTACCCGAATATTTATAATGTGTAGCATTTCTGCACTCTGCTAATATTTGTAACATGTCAAAATTACCATTAATTAGGGCTTCTTTTTTGGCTCTCGTCCACTTTTTTATTTTCTTTTCAAAATAAATAGCCTGAAGCACATCATTGAATGTTTCATATAACTTCACTTCAACAGGTCTTCTTTTATAGGTATAGCAATCTCTAAATTTCCCATGCTCATGTTCATTGAAACGTTTGTCTAAATTATTTGTTATCCCTGTATAATAAGAGTTATCAGAACATTTTAAAATATAAACATAATAGGAATTCATTTTATAAAAATTATAATTAAAAATGTCACACTAAGAGCAGTCGCAGTGCATTACAGCTTCAGCGTTTTAAGGTCTTCGACTGCGCTCAGACTGACATTCGGCGTATTATTTAAAATCTCGCTGTCTTTTCGCCTCAAAAATAAGGATTCCTGCAGCAACAGAAACATTCATAGAATCTATTTCACCTTGCATAGGGATTATAATATTTTGAGTTGAACTTTCTAACCATAAATTACTTAAACCCGTAGCTTCAGTGCCAACAACAATAGCTGATGGTTTTGTGTAATCTTGCGTATGATAATCTACAGAAGCTTGTAATGCGGCACAATAAATAGTGATGTTTTGTGCTTTTAAAAAGCTGATAATTTCTTCAGTAGTTCCCGTGGCGATACTGTTGGTGAATACACAGCCTACACTAGATCGAATAATATTAGGGTTGTACAAATCGGTTTTAGGGTTGGCGATGATAACAGCATCTACATTGGCAGCATCGGCTGTTCTTAAAATAGCGCCTATGTTTCCAGGTTTTTCTGGCGCTTCGGCTACTAAAATTAATGGATGTTCTTTATCAAGCTTTAAATCAGCTAAACTATTTGGTTTTGATTTTGCTACAGCCAAAACACCCTCTGTAGTAGCTCTGTAGGCCAATTTTTGATAAACCTCTTTTGAAATTTCTATTGTATTTGTAGGTTGAGTTGTTAAGTTGTTTAGCTGTTCGATTGGAAATAACTCAGGATAAAATAAAATGGTTTCCAATTGATATCCACCTTTTAATGCCAAAGAAATTTCACGCTGGCCTTCAATCAAAAATAACCCTGTTTTTCGGCGTTCGCGCGACTTGTCTTTTAGCTGAACAAGTTCTTTTATATAGGTGTTTTGTGAACTGGTAATCGTTTTCATATGCGTTGAACAAAAGTAATTGTTTTTATGTAATTATATTCCGTTAACTTCGTCAAAGCTCATAATTTTAAAAATCATCAACCATGAAAAAGCTATTAATTGTAGCGCTTATAATTTCACTTTTAAATTGTAAAAATAAGTCAACTCCAACCGAGCAATATACAGATGAACAGCTAGATATTACAACATCGGTATATCCAGAAAATATTACCAAGGTATTCGATGCGCACGGTGGTATAGATACGTGGAGTGATATGCAATCCTTAGTGTTCACCATGAAAAAGCCAAATGGAGATGAAATAACTACCACAGATTTAAAAAACAGAACATCTTTAATAGAAATGCCAAAACACACTATTGGCTTTAATGGTGAAGCCGTTTGGTTAAAACTTAAGGATACAATACCCTATAAAGGGAATGCAAAGTTCTATTATAACTTAATGTTCTATTTCTATGCAATGCCATTTGTACTGGCAGACGACGGTATTATGTACGAAGACGTAAAACCTTTGGAGTTTGATGGTGTATCATATCCGGGAATTAAAATCGCTTACGAAAGTGGTGTAGGCGAGTCTCCGGAAGATGAATATATTTTGTATTACAACCCAGAAACCTATAAAATGGAATGGCTGGGTTATACGGTAACCTATTTTTCAAAAGAAAAAAGCAAGGAATTTCATTTTATAAAATATAGCAATTGGCAAAGGGTTAACGGATTAGTTTTACCCGAGACGTTAACATGGTACAACTACGAAAACAATCTACCCACCACAAAGCGCAACGATTTAAAGTTTACTGATATTAAACTTTCAAAAGAAAAACCAGAACCACAAATTTTTGAGGCTCCAGAAGGCGCAACGATTGTTGAGTAACTAATACAGTTCGAGTGTTTTTGTGGCAAAAAAAATAGTATCGAAAACCATTATAAACCTTAAGTTCATTTAGGCTTATAGATTTTATTGAACCATTTAAACTCAAATAGATTACAAGTCCTTCGTCTCCAAATAATTAACCAAAAGCGCTACAACATAGCTATAGCTTTCCATACCTTTTGTTTGGTTGTTAACTTTTAGGAAATTACCGTAAAATACCTTAAAATAAGGCTCAAAAGGGTTTTCGTGTGCCTCCCAAAACTTACGGGATTCCTCGTAGTTTTTTCTAATCCCCAGATTAACATCTGCCAAAATATCTTCAAATAAACATTCATCACGCCTGTAAATCTCAGCCAAACAAAAACGGAGTCCGAAGGTGTAACCACAGTATTTAATAAAGTCGTCCTCATTATAAGACGCCGCCATAAACCCAATAAAATTAGCCTCATTTTCGGCAGCATAACCCAATTGATGTGCAATTTCATGAGCTGTTGTTGTTGGGAATTTATACATAGGAATGCGCCCATTTACATGCGCTTCGTTAGTTAACGGATTCAAATATCCACTAAAGCCCATATAGGTTAATGGATAACTAAATAAAGACTGTTTTTTGCTCTCAGGATGGTATTCCAAATTCGGAAAAACACTTTTCAAATTATCATATCCCTTCGGAATCATTTCAAAAACTTCAGCTTTATCATAAGGCAAATCCACTTTTAAAGAATCATTGGGCACAAGTTTCGCGTGTAACCTATTGGAAGCTATAATTAATTTTTCGGTCACTTCCACCAGTTGCTCAGTGGTGTAATCAGCATTCAAATCTAAATTCTTGTGCAGCGGCAACCGGTAATAATTTATACCCCAAAATAAATGAAATGCAAAATAGATAATTGATATTGCAGCACATACATCGGTTGCCCAATGCTTAAAATCTGTTCGTATACGCAATCTATTTTTAACAAACCACCAAAGTATATATACACCACCCAGGCCATACACCATATCGCCAAACGAAAATGGTAACCAACCCAAAACAAACCGAAACATTTTAGATAGCCATTGGTACAACCCTTCACTGTAGTACCGCTCCACAAATTCAGGGTAACGCGAAAGTAATTGCATCAGTAATACCTGCGGAATTAGCCCTAAGGCAAGTAATAACTTTTTCTTCTTCAGCATGTATCAAAAATACTAAAAATTTGTACCGCAGCCCTTCTACTTATTTGCTAAAGTTTCTTCCTGCTTTCCACTATATCTTTTTCTCGTGCCTCAAAAAAGGATGCCGTTGCAATCAGGAGTAGCTGCCAATGTCGGTGCATTTTTGCTATCTTTGAAATTCGTTACAAACAACACTATGAGCACAGAAATAAGACAATTAGAGCCTAAGGCACTTTGGAATAAATTCGCAGATTTAAATGCAGTACCACGACCTTCAAAAAAAGAGGAACGTGTAATAGCTTTCATGAAGAACTTTGGTAAAAATTTAGGATTGGAAACCATTGAAGATGAAGTAGGCAACGTAATTATTAAGAAGCCCGCAACTGCGGAAATGGAAAACAGAACTACTGTAGTAATGCAGTCGCATTTGGATATGGTGCACCAAAAAAATAACGATACGGTTTTTGATTTTAACGCTCAGGGTATTGATATGTATGTGGAAGGCGATTGGGTAAAAGCAAGGGGAACAACTTTAGGTGCAGATAACGGATTGGGTGTGGCAACAATAATGGCAATTTTAGAAAGTACCGATATTCCTCATCCAGCTATAGAAGCATTATTTACCATAGATGAAGAAACTGGAATGACGGGTGCTATGGGTTTAAAAGGTGGTTTGTTGTCTGGTGGTATTTTACTGAATTTGGATACCGAGGAAGATGATGAAATTGGTGTGGGTTGTGCAGGTGGCATAGATATTACGGCAACAAGAACCTACAACGAAGAAGAAACACCTGAGTTTAAAATTGGCTTTGAAATTAAGGTAAAAGGCTTGCAAGGTGGACATTCAGGAATGCAAATTCATGAAGGGTTAGGGAATGCCAATAAAATTATGAACCGCTTATTATTTGACGGTTTTGAGAATTTTGGATTACGAATCTCTGAAATAGATGGTGGAAGTTTGCGAAACGCCATTCCTAGAGAGAGTAAAGCCATTGTTGCTATAGATGCCATATACGAAAATGCATTTGTCCTAGAAATGAAGGAGCTCGCAGATGTGATAAAGAAAGAATACAAAACTATGGAGCCTGATTTGGTGATTGAAGTTTCGAAGACAGAAGCACCAAAAAGTATTATGGATTTAGGTGTTCAAGAAGGGTTTACACGAGCTATGTACGCTGCTTTAAATGGTGTGTATCGCATGAGTGCTGATATTCCTGATTTGGTAGAAACTTCAAATAATATAGCCAGAGTTGTAGTAAAAGAAGGTAATATTGAAGTGAGTTGCTTAACGCGTTCCTCTGTGGAAAGTTCTAAGATGGATTTAGCCAATAGCCTAAGGGCAACATTTGAATTAACAGGCTGTGAAGTGGAATTTTCAGGCGAATACCCAGGATGGACACCAAATATGGATTCTGCCATCTTGAAGGTAATGACGAAACTCTACGAAGATTTAAATGGTGAAAAACCACACGTGGCAGCATGTCATGCAGGATTAGAATGTGGTATTTTGGGTCAAAATTATCCAGAAATGGATATGATAAGTTTCGGACCAAACATTAAGGGTGCGCACTCACCCGATGAGCGTGCGCAGATTTCTTCAGTACAAAAATATTGGAAATTCGTTTTAGAGATTTTAAAGGCTATTCCGGAGCAGTAGATGCTTGTTAAGGTGTGTATAGAAATAAAAGATATAGATTTAATATTTTTATTTGACTCAAAGCTCACCTTCCCAGTGCCATTTGGATTGGGTCGAAATAGCGCTCATCTTGATTACAGTTGCGCGTTGTTATAGCAAGATTTTGCATAGAAAATCTTTTAGTGGGTTAATTTCCTCTTTTTAGAAATTGGATGATAGATATTACAATGCCGATGAGAATCATCGGATAAATAATTAAAAGGTCTACCCGTATTAAAGGTCCTGCTGTATTTTCTTTCCATGAAGACAGCACTACAAATTCCCAAAATAGGTATAGCATAATAAGGGCCATTGTGGCCCATTGTATGGCTGTTATTTTTTTGTTTTTCATTATCTCTTTAGTTCTAATAACTCAATAAGTTCTGTTAAATTAGAAATTTTAATAAACTTGCCACCTTTAAAATGTATTATAATTACTTGATTCCGGTTATGGGAAATCAAACTGTTTAATGCGTAGTTTCGTAAACAACCTCACCATCAAAAATGGTCATCACCACTTTAGTGTTTAGGATTTCAGACTCATCAACAGTCATGATATCTTTATCAATAATGGTGAAATCTGCTAGTTTTCCAACTTGTATAGAGCCTTTGATGTCTTCTTCGAAAACACCATATGCAGCATCTAATGTATAGGATTTTAAGGCTTGCTCTCGTGTCATTTTTTGTTCTGGTTCACACCCTTTTTTAATATGTTTTTAGCCTCACCAATCAATAGCCAAAGTGCGACAATTATAAAAATAAAACAGAGCCTTTTTTAGGGTACAGGATCGTAACCAGAACCACCCCAAGGATGACAAGAGAAAATACGTTTTATAGCGAGCCATCCTCCTTTAAAAACACCATGTTTTTTTAAGGCTTCTATAGCGTAATACGAGCATGTAGGCTGGTATCTGCAGGTTGCCGGTGTTAACGGAGATATCAAAGTTTGATACACCTTAATCAGCAATACAAATGGTGCTATGAGAATTTTTTTCATATCTATATTGGAGATACATAGTTGTTAAGTAATTGTGCAACCAAACAACTTACATCTAACGAATAAACTAGTTTATTGAAAACGTAGTACCGTCTTTTCCGTCTTTTAGCACAATGCCAACTTCTGCCAGTTCATCACGAATCTTGTCAGATAATGCAAAATCTTTATTCGCTCTGGCTTCTTGTCTCAATTTTATAAGAACATCAACGGCACCAGAGAGTTTATCTGTTCCTGAATTAGTTTCAGAAGTATTTTCCAAACCAAGAACATCAAATACAAAAGCATGCATTGTGGTCTTTAATATTTCCAAGTCCTCTTGAGAAACACCAGCTTTTCCTTCTTTAATTTGATTGATATATTTTACAGCTTCAAATAAATGTGCAATAAGAATAGGCGAATTAAAATCGTCATTCATTGCATCATAGCATTTTTGCTTCCATGCATTCACATCAAACGTAGAGTTTCCAGAGGATTTAATGTTATTCAACAATTTTATGCCTTCCATAAGTCTGTTAAATCCTTTTTCACTGGCTAATAAACCATCATCGGTCAAGTCTAAAACACTGCGATAAGACGATTGCGCATTAAAAAAACGGATAACACCTGGAGCAAATGCTTTACTGAAGAATTTGTTATCGCCAGACAATAATTCATTTGGGTTCACTGTATTTCCTGTAGATTTAGACATTCGAGATCCATTAAGCTCTAACATGTTGGCGTGCATCCAATAATTAACAGGAGAAACTCCTTTTGCGGCCTCGTTTTGGGCAATTTCGCATTCGTGATGTGGAAATTTTAAATCCATACCACCACCATGAATATCAAATTGTTCTCCCAAGTATTTGGTGCTCATCGCGGTACATTCTAAATGCCATCCTGGGAAACCATCGCTCCAAGGCGAAGGCCAACGCATGATATGTTGCGGTTCAGCTTTTTTCCAAAGCGCAAAATCTTGCGGATTCTTTTTATCGCTTTGCCCATCTAAAGCGCGTGTGTTATGTATTAAATCTTCAAGCTTTCGTTTGCTTAATTTTCCGTATTCATTGGTTTCATTAAACTTATGAACATCAAAATACACAGAGCCATTTACTTCATAAGCAAAACCATTGTCGATAATTTTACTAATCAATTCAATCTGCTCAATAATATGTCCTGTAGCCGTAGGCTCAATACTAGGAGGGAGGAAGTTTAAAGTATTTAGAATGTTATGAAAGTCAACAGTGTAACGCTGCACCACCTCCATAGGTTCAATTTGTTCTAAACGTGCTTTTTTTGTGATTTTATCCTCTCCAGCATCTTCATCGTTCTCTAAATGTCCTGCATCCGTAATATTTCTAACATAGCGCACCTTATACCCTAAATGCTTTAGGTAACGAAATACCATATCAAAAGACATAAAAGTCCTTACATTTCCTAAATGAACATTGCTATATACAGTTGGTCCACAAACGTACATGCCTACATGCCCATCATTTATAGGTTTAAAAACTTCTTTTTTTCCAGTGAGGGAATTGTATATTTTGATTTGGTTTGATTGATATAACTGCATTTGGTTTGCTGATGAGTTATTATAAGTTTTGGGACTAAATATGTTTAAAACTAAAACTGAGTGTCGAGCTGAATGTAATCTAAAAATTCTCGACGCGTAGCCATATCTTTAAATTTACCACCAAATTCTGAGGTTACCGTGCTACTTTCAATATCTCTAATGCCTCTTGAATTGACGCATAAATGTTTAGCATCAATAACGCAAGCTACATCTTTGGTATTTAAAACCTCTTGAAGTTCCTTAACAATCTGAATGGTTAAACGTTCTTGAACTTGCGGACGTTTAGCATAATAATCTACAATACGGTTCATTTTAGATAGTCCCACCACGGTACCATTAGAAATATAGGCTACGTGTGCTCTTCCAACAATAGGTAACAAATGGTGTTCGCAAGTTGAATATACCGTGATATTTTTTTCAACCAGCATTTCGCCGTATTTATACTTGTTTTCAAAAGTAGAGGCACTGGGTTTTTTCTTTGGGTCTAAACCTCCAAAAATTTCCTTCACAAACATTTTTGCAACACGATTGGGAGTACCGCTTAAGCTATCATCGGTTAGGTCCAAACCAAGGGTTTCCATGATGTGACGCACGTCGTCTTTTATAATGTCTATTTTCTCCTCATTGCTAAGTTTAAATGCATCACTTCGCATTGGTGTATTCTCTGAAGAACCAATGTGTTCATCTCCTAAAGCATCAAACTCTTCTAAATTGTCAAATTTCATAAGTATTAACTGAAAATTTAATTTGCAAAGATAAGCAATTCATATTTTTTTACTTTGCTTCTAACGTATTATTAATATTATACTTAGTCTTTAATAGTACCCTTATATTACAAAAAAGCTTGAATTCTTAGTTTAAGAACTCAAGCTTTTGTGGTTTATATCGTTTTTGAATTTAAATATTGAATCCTAATGTTAAGGTAATATTAGAGTTTTCTCTATTAATTGTAGCAGTATCTATCAAACCTATATTGTACAAAGGTGTTTGGTCTGTTCTTTCCCATTTATCGTAGGTAATATCTAATCTGGTGTTTCCAAAGTTATAACCAATGCCTAAAGAAAACCCGTTTAAATCTCCAACCGTAACACCATCAACATAGGGGCTTTCTTCAAACCTGTATCCGCCTCTAAAACTAAATTGTTTATGCTTGTATTCACCTCCTAATCGGTATGTTGTAGCAGTGGTGAGTACGTCGCTAACATCTGCATTCAAACCAGTAAAATCATTTTCTGGTCTAAACTTAGTAGCCCCATAGTTTTTAGTTGAATAATCAAAACTGATTAATCCTTTTTGTCCGAAAACGTACGCAGCACTTCCTGTAAATCTTGCTGGTGTTTGTAATCTGTACGATGGGTATATGTTGGTAACTTGAGGGTTGATATTAACGTTAAATGGAGAGCCATCATCTCCAGAAGTACCTAAAAATTGTGTAGTTTCTTCTTCAATGGTGTACCAAGTAGGAGAATCATAGGTTAATCCAACTCTAAACTCGTTAGTTAACTTTAAAATCCCACCTAATTGAAATGAAAACCCTGAACCTCTTGTAGACAAATTGTTTTCAAACTCAACATCAGTAATTATCGAGCCTACGTTATTATTATCTTCAAAAAGCAGGGTAGAGCGGTCGTAATCTATAAAATGTGAGTTTAAATTAACTCCTAAAAATAGGTCGTCACCGTATTGTGCAGCAAGATTAACTGCGATTTTACCGTTATATCCTGTTGATAAATACGTGTAATCATGATTAAAATTACCTTCTGCAACATTTAATAGATAGCTCGTATTGTCATCGGTATCAACTTCTGGTTCTAAAATAAAAGATTCGTAGCCTAAGAAACCTTGTTGGTGTGCAAAACCCAAATCGTTTCCTATATTAACGTATGCGTCATCTAAAGTTTCATTTGGAAATGCTGAGATTTCGTCTAAACGAAGCCCGTTAGCATAATCAAAGAAATAGCTTCCGATGGTGTTATTAAAATTATTACTATTAGTATTTGTGCCTACTGCAAACCAATTATCATCATGGTTATTAGTTCTGTCGAAGGCTACACCAATGGTAAATTTTTTCCAAGGAGAGTTACTTGTATTTTTAAAAACGAAAGATGCTCCACCTTGCGTTAAATCGAAATTAGAATCGTTAACACTACCAGTGCCATTAAAATATTGTGTATTGTTATTTAATTCGGCATTTGCTAAAGAAAATGAGGCATGGCTTTGGCTAAACACCGCAGAACCTGCAGGATTAATACTAACAGCACTCATATCTCCACCAAGTGCACCAAAAGCACCACTTAGCGCTCTAAAACGAGCAGTTCCTTGAATATTGTCTTGAGAATATCGTAAAGCATCACTAATATCTTGACCGTAAATTGTGGAAACAGATAACAAGCCTATGCATAATAATTGGAGCTTTTTCATATGTTTAATTTTTTGTTATTTATGGGCAAAAATAACCCAGAATATTTAAAATAATCAATACTATAAATAGCATGGTGATTATTTTAAATATCTAAGGTCATACTTGTATTTAATTTTTAATGATTTGTTATTAACGTCTTCTGCCGCCACTAGAACTTCTTGAGCTTCCAGAACTTCTAGAGCTCCCTGATGATCTTGAAACAGATCCGGAACTTCTTGAAGGTGAAGAGGACCTTGAATACGAGCCGCTGCTACTCGTGCTTGAAGAGTTTCTATTGTAATTAGAATTACCGCTTCTAGAGTACGAAGACGATGGACTTCTTCTTATAGGAGTAGAATATCTGCTGTTAGATGATGACGATCTATTTGGAGAGTAAGAGGGCTGTCTAGAGCTGCTTCTTCTCACTGTAGAATTTCTATTAATTGATGTAGGTGAGTTTGAACGACTCATCACTCTACTAGAAGTGCCATTAGTTCTGGCAACACTATTACGTCTTGTTGCACTATATCTAGAAGATGAGCTGTTGCTGCGCGCAACACTTGTTCTTCTAGAGGTACTGTTGTATCTTCTTGCAGTAGTACTGTTTCTATTACTTGAAGACAAACGTCTGTTGCTTGCAACACTACTTCTTCGTAGTGAATTGCTAGTAGAGTTTCTTCCAAATAGTGCAGTACTTCCTCTTCTTGTATTGCTAAAAGCTAACCTATTGCCAAATCTATTTCCAGCGTAGAAGCCATTACCGTAGTACAGGGAAGGATACCAATTATTCCAGCCCCAACCGAAGCCTCCGCCCCAGCCAAAGCCTCCGCCCCAGCCCCAGCCAGCATTCCATCCCCAGTTGTTCCAACCCCAACCAGGGCCCCAGCGGTTCCATCTGTTCCAGCCCCAATTATTCCAGCCCCAACCGAAGCCTCCGCCCCAGCCAAAGCCAGCATTAAACCAAGGATCCCATCCCCAGTTGTTCCAACCGTTGTCGTGAAAATTAATTACCACATTGCTATTGGTTTGCCCCCAACCAGCATTACCTTGGTAATCATTATAAATAGTATCATTAATTGCAAGGTTCTGTTCGCTACTGTATCCGTCAATATCTGTAAATATTGCACCATTATCGGTAGCTATCTCATATTCCTGCGCTTTATTCTTAAAATAATTCTCGTAATAATCATTATTACCAGGAGTATTTATTGTGCCATCAACAACTTTAACTTCATCTTGCTTATTATCGTTGGCTCCTCCGTAAATACCATCATTGTCAACACCTACGTATTGGTAGGAACCGCATGATGCTAACCCGAATAACAATCCTAGGATTGCTGCGAATTGCATTTTCGATTTTAAGTAGTGATTAATTTGCATATCTCTTTAATTTAATTGTTGAACATAACAAAAATAGTTAGTTTTGCGCTACTATTTTTTTATTTAACATAATCACAATATTTGTGCCAAAAAAGCGATATGAGCAAAAAATTAACAAGTAGGGCAGAAGATTACTCAAAATGGTATAACGAATTAGTGGTAAAGGCTGATTTGGCTGAGAATTCTGCTGTAAGAGGTTGTATGGTTATTAAGCCCTATGGGTACGCTATTTGGGAAAAAATGCAAGCAGAATTGGATAGGATGTTTAAGGAAACTGGACATCAGAATGCATATTTTCCACTTTTTGTGCCCAAAAGTTTGTTTGAGGCTGAAGAAAAAAATGCTGAAGGTTTTGCGAAGGAATGTGCTGTTGTTACACATTATAGATTACAATCCGATCCTGATAACAAAGGAAAATTAAGGGTAGACCCTGAAGCTAAACTCGAAGAAGAGTTGGTTGTAAGGCCTACAAGCGAAGCTATAATTTGGAATACATATAGGAATTGGATTCAATCTTATAGGGATTTGCCGTTATTGATAAACCAATGGGCAAATGTGGTGCGATGGGAAATGCGTACGCGATTGTTTTTGCGCACTGCCGAGTTCTTGTGGCAAGAGGGGCATACAGCTCACGAAACAAAAGCAGAAGCTATTGAAGAAACAAAATTAATGAATGGCGTATATGCTGAGTTTGTTGAAAATTTTATGGCTATTCCTGTTATACAAGGTGTGAAATCTGAAAGTGAGCGCTTTGCTGGGGCAGAGGATACCTATTGTATTGAAGCCTTAATGCAAGATGGAAAGGCACTGCAAGCAGGGACTTCACATTTCTTAGGTCAGAATTTTGCAAAAGCATTTGATGTGAAGTTTGCCAATAAAGAAGGGAAACAAGATTATGTTTGGGCAACCTCATGGGGTGTTTCTACGCGTTTAATGGGAGCTTTAATTATGACGCATAGTGACGATAATGGTTTAGTATTGCCACCAAATTTGGCACCATACCAAGTGGTTATTGTACCTATTTATAAAAACGAAGAACAATTTAATGCCATTAGTAAGGTTGCTGAAGATATTATAGGTGATTTAAGAGATAGAAATATTTCAGTTAAGTTCGATAAACGCGATACCTTGCGCCCAGGAGCAAAATTTGCGCAACATGAATTACAAGGTGTACCTGTGAGAATAGCTATTGGGCCTAAAGATTTAGAAAATGAAACGGTGGAAGTGGCTAGAAGGGACACTTTAACTAAACAAACTGTTATTCTTGATAGGGTTAGTGTTGTTATTGAGGATTTACTTGAAGAAATTCAAGGAGCATTATTTACAAAAGCTTTAAATTTTAGGAACGAGCATATTACACCTGTAGATACTTTTGATGAATTCAAAAAAGCACTAGAATCAAAAGGAGGGTTTATCTCTGCGCATTGGGATGGCACGACTGAAACTGAAGACAAAATAAAAGAGATCACCAAGGCTACAATCCGTTGTATACCTTTAGATGCGAAGGAAGAAGAGGGGGTGTGTGTGTATTCTGGAAAACCATCAAACAGACGTGTTTTATTTGCAAAAGCATATTAGATAAAAAAAATTTTTAAAAAAGTTTCATCTACTGTTGCAACATTTAAAAATAGTTGTATTTTTGCATCCGCAATGGAAACGTTGTAGGTTCATTTAAATAGAAATTTACCAAATGGCCCGTTCGTCTATCGGCTAGGACGCCAGGTTTTCATCCTGGTAAGAGGGGTTCGATTCCCCTACGGGCTACAATTTTTAAATAAGAAAAAAACAAAATGGCAAATCATAAGTCAGCTTTAAAAAGAATAAGAAGTAACGAGTCTAAGCGTGTGTTGAATAAATATCAACATAAAACAACGCGTAGTGCAATTAAAAAGTTGCGTGAACTAACAGATAAGAAAGAAGCAGAAGCGATGTTTCCTTCAGTTGTTTCTATGTTAGACAAGTTGGCAAAGAAAAATATAATTCATGCTAATAAAGCATCTAACTTAAAATCGGGTTTGGCAAAACATATTGCTGCGCTTTAGTAGATATCCAAATAGTTATATAATATAAAAAAACCACTCTTTAAAGAGTGGTTTTTTTATGGGCATAATTTTAATATCTTTCCTTTTAATGTGAAATTCTATCTGCTAAACCTATGTAATGTAAATACCATAGCCGACAGCAATAAAAAGGCGCCAACTTGATGTGCTACTCCTAACCAAACGGGTACTTGTAGTAAGATGGTAAAAACTCCTAGAAGAAATTGAATACCAACCATAATAAGTATTGATGAAATACCTGCTAGTTGGTATTTAGATAGTATCAATTGTTTACTTTTTCTCCAAATAACTATAATTAAAACAACTACAATGTATGCTAATATTCTATGTACAAATTGCACTCCACTTTTACCTTCAATAAAGTTTTTATATAATGGTGTTTGCTCAATATAAACCGTTTCGTGCATGAATTTGCCCTCGCTCATCATTGGCCAATGGTTGTGTATCCAACCAGCATCGAGACCAGCTACAAAAGCCCCGTAAATTATTTGAATAATCAGTACTATAAAACCAAAACGCACTAAATTTCTAAATCCTTTTTCGATGGCTTTCCTTTTTGGGAATAATAAATCTAACGCCACCCAGAAGGTATAGGCAAAAGTTAAAAACGCAGTGGTTAAATGGGCAGCTAGCCTATAATGACTAACGTCTGGTCTATCTACCAAACCACTTTTTACCATATACCAACCTAAAAACCCTTGGAAGCCTCCCATAAATAACAGAATGATGGATTTTTTTATGGTTGGTTTTGTAAGCTGTTTTGTAATTAGAAAATATAGAAATGGGATTATAAAAACAATACCAATTAAGCGTCCTAGAACACGATGTAGCCACTCCCAAAAATAAATATCCTTAAAATCCTCTATCGTAAAGTGATAGTTTAATTTTTGATATTCTGGGTATTGCTTATATAAGTCAAAAGCTTCTTGCCATTCCACCTCGTTCATGGGTGGGATAGTTCCAGAAATAAGTTTATAATTTGAAATTGATAAACCAGAATGGGTTAACCTTGTGATGCCACCTACAATTACCATAATAAATATAAGTGCACATCCAGTTAATAGCCAATAAACAACACGTTTGTTATCTTTTTTCTTCATAGCTTAATTTTTTTTCAAAGCAAATACTGTTATCTACATTTTTATATGGGCCAAAATTTTCTGCGACGTTGTAATTGTTTTTCTTGTAAAAGTTTACCGCTGCCGTTTGTCGTTTCCCAGTCTCTAAAACAATAACCGTATATCCTAATTCGCTTGCCCAAGTTTCCAACTCTATTAATATTTGGCTTGCAATTTGTTGCCCTCTAAACTCAGGTAGAATGTACATCCGTTTTATTTCAACACTATTTACATCAAATACTTTAAAAGCGCCACACCCTACAGCAGTACCATTTAAGTAAGCAACAATAACATGTTTTAAAATTGCAATACCGTTATATTGCATGTAAAACTCATGGTCATTACCATCAATAATCTTTAAATAGCTGTTCAGTTGCGATACCAAATTCTCAAAATCGGGGTGTTTAGCATCTGTTCTTACTAGCTTTAACATTAGTCCATTACTTTTAAACCTAGTTCTTCACCTTTTTTCAACATTAATCGATAAGCCGCCTCGTGTTCGTTTGGTATGTCACCTTCCAAAATAGCTTCTTTAATAGCTTCTTTAATCACGCCAATTTCTCGTGATGGTTTTAGATTGAAGGTTGCCATAATTTCTTCTCCAGAAACTGGAGGCTGAAAATTACGAACATGATCACGTTCTTCAACTTCAATAATTTTTTCACGTACAATTTTGAAATTATTATGGTATTTATTGAATTTCTTTGGGTTTTTGGTCGTAATATCTGCTTCACATAGCGTCATTAAATCATCTACATAATCTCCAGCATCAAATACTAATCGTCTCACAGCAGAATCTGTAACAATATCTTGAGCCAAAACAATAGGGCGGGAGCTCATCAACACCAGTTTTTGTACAAACTTCATCTTATCATTCAAAGGCATTTTTAAACGTTTGAATAGGCGATACACCATTTTAGAGCCTTCAAATTCGTGCCCGTGGAACGTCCAGCCTACTTTTTTACTAAAACGCTTTGTGGGAGCTTTACCAATATCATGAAGTAATGCAGCCCAACGCAACCATAAATTATCGGTATGTTTCGCAATATTATCAACAACTTCTAAGGTATGGTAGAAGTTATCTTTATGGCGTTGGCCTTCAATTTCATCAATACCTTTAAGTGCAGTAAGTTCGGGCAAAATGTAATTTAATAATCCTGTTTTTTCAAGCAACAAAAATCCTATAGAAGGTGTTTTACATTCCAATATTTTATGAAGCTCTACAACAATTCGCTCGTTTGTAATTATTTTAATGCGATGCGCGTTTCGTTTTATAGCCTTTAAGCTATGTGTTTCAATTTTAAAATTGAGTTGTGATGCAAACCTTATGGCACGCATCATGCGTAGTGGGTCGTCGCTATAAGTAATATCAGGGCTTAAAGGGGTTCGTATAGTTTTATTCTCTAAATCTTTTATACCATCAAACGGGTCTAGCAAATCACCATAATTACCTTCTGAAAGGCTTAAAGCTAAAGCATTTATCGTAAAATCGCGACGGTTTTGGTCGTCTTGCAATGAGCCATTTTCAACAACTGGATTTCTACTGTCCTCAGAATACGATTCTTTTCTGGCGCCAACAAACTCCACTTCAATATCATCATAGCGCAACATTGCAGTACCATAGGTTTTAAAAACCTGAATTTTGGGTTTGTTTGGTAAATTTTCTGCCACCTTTTGCGCTAGTTCAATACCGCTACCAATAGCGACTACATCAATATCTTTAGCATCACCACGGCTTAATAAAAAATCACGTACAAAACCTCCAATAACGTAGCTTTCCAAACTAAGTTGGCTAGCAGATTTAGAGATAACTTTAAATATATTTCCTTGAAGTGCTTCTTTGTAATTCATCAATAAAATTCCAAAACTCATTTTCTAAATTCCAAAACAGAATTATATATTAAAAGAGCAATTTATTTTCGTAAAACCTTAACAACATTGCTATTAGTTATCTGGATAATGGCTGCTGATGTTGTGCAAATTTTTTCTTTTTGCAAATTTACGACATAGTCTACACCTTTTAAAATAGCGGGTACTATTTCTTTAAACGATTTTGGGATAGTTTCACCATCAATATGGGCAATTGAAGTTGCAATAGCGCCATTAAACCTTCGGGAGAGTTGATAGCAAAACTCATCATCTGGAATTCTTATTGCTATCGTGTTATTTTTAGATATTAAGTTTGAAGCTATAGTTTTAGGTGCATCATAAATAATTGTAGTTGGTGTATCTACAACATCAATAATACTTTGGGCTGCAGCTGGTATTTCGTTAACATATCTATTTAACATTCTATCATCTGCAACAAGGCATGTTATGTTTCTTTCGCTACTACTTTGCTTCAGCTTATATAACTTATCAAGAGCATCTTTATTTCCCGAATCACAGCCTAAACTCCAATACGTATCTGTAGGAAATAAAATAATATTTCCGGCTTTTAGAGCATTAACCGCATGTTTAACTTCCAAATGTAAATTAGCCATTCTTTAAAACAGATTCGTAAATTTTTACAGTGTGTTGCGCCATGTTTTCAGTAGTGAATTGTTCTAGTAGTTTCTCATAACTTTTTGAAATAAATTGAGCTTTTAGTGTTTCTGAGCTGTTGAGCTTCAATACATAATCGCTTAATGTTTTAGCATCATGCATAGGCGCTAATAAACCATTGGTTTTATGGGTTATAAGTTCGGGAATGCCACCAACATTAGTACTCACAATAGGTGTTTTATGATACATAGATTCATAAATAAATTGAGGTAATCCCTCACTTTGAGAGGTCATTAATGAGATATCAAATTGTGGAATGAAGTTTGAAGCTTGGGGTGTATATCCCAAAAAAATGACGTGTGCTTCTAAATTTAAACGTTTTACTTGTTCTAACAGTGCGTCGGTACGTTCGCTGAATGTTCCTATTTGAATGAAAATAAAATTGGTTTGTTTTTCAATATTTACAATTTGGTTAGCAGCATTTATAAACGTTTCTAAATTTTTTGCTCTTATATGGTTCCCAATATGGCCAACAATAGTTTTATTGTAATCAATATTATACTTTTCTCGTAGTTTAAATGGCGTCTCCGTGCTTTTGGTTTTTAGGTTGGTGCCGTGGTAAACTGTTATCACTTTACTTTGGTCTGAGATAGCTTTTTTAGCGACTTTTTCGGTTTCCTTTGAAACGCATAATATGTTTCTAATTTTTGAATAATTATACTTATAAAGGGTTTTTTTACGCTCCTTTATTGGGAACGAGGTTTTTTTACTTAAAACAAAAGGCGGTAAATTGTAGATCTTATCTGCAATTATAGTGAGTTGAAGTGCGCTTGGGTCATGAATATGAATAAGATCGATATTTTGAGATTTACAGATGCTACCAATTTTAAGTACAAAGCGTAAATCTATTTTTATTTTAAGCGGTGCTGAAGTGAAATGAATATTTGTATTTGACAATCGCGCTTCAAAAGGAGAATCTTTAACGCATAATACCGTGTTTTTTATTTCAGGATTTGAAATACGTAATTCTGTACACAAATTCTCGATATGGTATTCGCCACCGCCCCAATTTGTTACTCCTGATACGTGTAAAATATGCATTAAAACTTGCCCTGATTATTTAAGATGTGCCTAGTCAAAAGTACACCTTGCATATTGATTACGCAAATATTATAATGTGAACACACTCAAATATATTTAGATATATTTGCACCAAAGCTTTACGAAATAGTCAAAAAGTTTTCAATGCGCACAACACTAATAGTACATCCTAATTATAAAGGCCTAAACAGCAAACTAAAAGATGCCATAGCTAACTTTGATAGTTATGGCGATGTATTGGGTGCCGCAGAACGGAATGTGATAAAAAATGTAACTATTAATGGTATGACATGTACCATTAAATCGTTTAAAATCCCGAACATTGTTAATCAAGTAGCTTATCGTTTTTTTAGAAAATCTAAAGCAGAACGCTCATACATATATGCCAATAAATTATTGGATTTAGGTATTAAAACCCCAATGCCAATTGCGTATCAAAAACAAGTATCGTTATTTCTATTTAAAGGGAGTTATTATATTAGTGAGTTTGTGGATTGTGATTTAACATATAGAGAGTTAACTACAGATTTTAATATCGAAGATCACGACGAAATTTTAAGGGCATTTACCAGATTTACGTATAAACTTCATGAAAAAGGGGTGCATTTTTTAGATCATTCCCCGGGAAATACACTAATAAAAAGAACGGAAAATGGTTACGATTTTTATTTAGTGGATTTAAATCGTATGGAATTTGGCAAATTAGATTTTGAAACGCGGATAAAAAACTTTTCAAAACTTACCATACATAAGTCGATGATTGAAGTGATGAGTAACGAATATGCCAAATGCACAGGAGAGGATGAAACCAAGATTTTTGAAACGATGTGGCAGTATACCAAAGCATTTCAAGAGAGGTATTACAGAAAAATAAGAATAAAGAAGCGCATTTTCTTTTGGAAGAAAAAATACCAGGATAGAGTTTCTGAGTCGCCAATTTGATAAAAGATATGGGAGAACATCTTTACTTCAGTCTAGTTCATAAATGGAAATATTTGATTGCGATTTTAAAATCAAAATTTTATACTACTCCTGCTCAAGTGAAACGAGTAGTTTATGTGGCTCGGGAAAAAGATAAAGATTGGATTTTTGGTGCAAAAGTAAGGCGCTTGTCCAGATTCTCTTCATTGGAAGCTTCAACCCATTACCATGATAAGTTGCGTGATTTACCGGTTGCCGACGGTTATTTTTTCATCTACCAAAATTATTTTTGTAGGTGTATCCGGAGTACTCCAAGTATTTTAAAAAAGAAAAATGTGGTGATGTTTACACACCCTAATTGGTCAAAAAAATACTCAAAAACTCATGTGGTTTGGTGTTTAAATAAAGCAGATACTATAATTTGTTTAAACTCCAATGTAAAACAATACCTGATAGATTGTGGTGTAAAGGAAAAGTTACTAAAAGTGCTCCATATTGGCACCTCCTCTAAAACATTTTATCCACACGAAAGAGGTGCAGGTGATGTGGGGTTTTGTTCAAATTTCGGTGAACGAAAAAATCCTGACTTGATTTTGGATATTATTAAGAATATGCCACAAAGAACATTTCACATTATAGGACGAAATTGGGAAGATTATGGTAAATACGATGAGTTAATAAACTTATCAAATTTTGTATATCACAATAATGTAGCTTATGAGTCTTATCCTGATTTATACAATAAATTAGATGTTTTCGTATCGCCATCGCTTTTGGAAGGTGGCCCTGTTCCTATTCTAGAAGCAATGATGTCTAATTGCGTGCCTGTAGCTTCAAAAACAGGTTTTGCCCCAGATTTAATTCAACATGGTAAAAATGGCTATTTATTTGAGCTCGATGCTACCTATAAAGATGTTGTGCCCTTAATAGAAAATGCCTTTCAAATTAAAGAAGATGTACGCGAATATGTGATGCCTTTTACTTGGCAAAACTGCTCTAAAACTATTGATGGTTATTTTTTAAGTTGATTAAGCTGTTTGAGTTTTTTGTAGCGATACCAAACTCCGTAGGCACTCAAATAACATATACCGAAACCTTCTTTACCATCAAGAAACCCTAATCGGAACACATAGTTTGTTAAAAATTTATACGCTGGCCTAAATACAAAATGCAATATAGTTGCGCGTTTACCCTGTTTGTGCAATTCCTCAGCTTTTAGCGTTCCATAATATTCCATTTTGCGCTTATAATCTGCATTGCTTGTATAACAAAAATGCAACATATAGTTTTTTAAAATTGCACTTTTTCCGTTCACGCTCAAAGTTTCATGTACCATTTTGCTGTCATCATATCTTGCAAAGCCTTTTTTAAACAATCTATACGTTGTGTCTGATTGCAAACCACTATATCGAATTACTTTTTCATCGAAATAAAAACGGCGTTTAAACATGTAGCCAACAACATTATTTTTAAGTGCAATAACCGAACGTATTTCGTTTTTTAAATCTTCGGGAATACGCTCGTCTGCATCAATAAAAAGAATCCAATCATGCTTAGCTTGATCTATGGCAAAATTGCGTTGGTCTGCAAAATTTTTAAACTCCCTAGATATTACATTTACTTTCGGAAACTGTTTTAAAAGTGCAATGGTATCATCGGTACTTTCGCCATCAATAACAATGATTTCATCGGCAAATGCAATGTTTTTTATTACATCAACAATATGCTTTTCCTCATTATGGGTAATAAGTAGTGCGGATATTTTTATTTGCTTCTGATTCAAAGAAATACCAAAATTATTCTGTAAAAATAGCTATTTTTGGAGCAATGAGCGCAATTGATATTTCAGTAGTAATAAGTACCTATAATCAACCCAAATGGTTAGAGAAAGTTTTGTGGAGTTATCAATTTCAAAAATTTAAAGATTTTGAAGTTGTAATTGCAGATGACGGTTCATCTGAAGAAACAAAAATGCTTATAAGAGAAATTACTAGGAAAGTTGATTTTCCTATTCAACATATATGGCATCCAGACAATGGTTTTCAAAAAACTATGATTCTTAATAAAGCTACTATGGCAACTAAAGGCTCGTATTTAGTTTATACAGATGGAGATTGTATTGCAAGAAACGATTTTTTAGAAAAGCATGTTAACAAAAGAGAAAAAGATTTTTTCTTATCAGGTGGTTATTTTAAGCTTCCTATGCATATTAGTGAATTAATCACAAAAGAGGATATTGAAAATCAAAACTGTTTCAATATTGAATGGTTAAAGAAAAATGGCTTGAAGTCTTCCTTCAAGAATAATAAAATTACATCAAGTGGTGCAAAGGAAAAACTTTTAAATGCACTAACACCTACTACTGCTACATGGAATGGTCATAACTCTTCCGGCTGGAAAACAGATATTATCGAAGCCAATGGTTTTGATGAACGGATGCAATATGGTGGTGAGGATAGGGAGTTGGGTGAACGTCTATTTAATGCCGGAATAAAAGCTAAACAGATTCGTTATTCTGCTATCTGCCTGCATTTGGATCATAAAAGAGGATATGTAAAACCAGAAATGATAGAAAAGAATAAAACGATAAGAGAAACCACTAAAAAAGAAAAGCTTAAGCGTACAGCTTTTGGTATCAAGAAATAGTTTTAAGAAACAACCTGAGCCCCGGAGTAATAAGTTCTGGTTTAAAAGCTTCGTAGTAGGCTTTCCATTCTTTCTTCACTAGTTTATTCTGTTTTCCTAAATATAGCTCAGGTTTTACATCTTTAAGGTGAATAGAGTCTGAAGTAAGTTTATCTTCAAACATATTCCAAGCATTTTTATTTATCCAAGGTGAAAAAATGGCAAACGTTGGTTTATCAAGTGCTTTTGCAATATTTATTGCACCACCTTCATTACCAATCACCGCCTTACAGTGTTTCGTAATTGCTATAAATTCTCGTAGGTTTTTACCAAAAATATGGAAGTGAATATGTTTTTGAGTTTTTTCAGTACATAATTGCATTAATTGCTTCACAGCTTCTTTTTGTCTGGGCATATAATTAAATAGCAAGTCTGCTTTATAGGATTTCACAATGAAATCAAGCAACCTTGCCATATACTCAAGTGGGTAAGTTTTATCAATGCTACTTCCTAAGACACTAATCATAAAAATCGGTTTCGAAATATCTAAATTAAAGTTTTCAAGAAGGGTTTTTGAAGCGGCTATTTCTCTTTCTGTTAAGTATATTTTAGGTCGTAAAGGTTCTATATGTCCTTTTATTATTGGTTTTAAAAGTTGTAATCGATTTTCAATCGCTAGGCCTGCAACAGATACCGGTGTGCTATTTTCTTTAAAAGTATGACTGTATATGAAAGCACTATACCATTTGTATTTTGAAATACGGTATTCCGATTTAGAAAAAAGAGTTATTAGATTACTAGACCACTTCCCATAAACATCCACAACAACATCATACTTTTCCTTACGGATTTTCTTTAAAAATTTATAAAAAAGTAAAGTGTTTTTATCAATTTCTGGAGTTACTAAAACAAACTTGTCAATATCTGGATTGCCCTCAACAACTGGTAGTGTATGAGAATTAATTACATAATGAAGTTCAGCATCAGGATAGTTTTTTCGCAGCACAGAAAATAATATACTAGATGTTAATACATCGCCAATCATTTTCTGTTGAATTACTAAAATCTTCATGTGTTCAAATTACAAATAAAAAATTCCAAATTCCAATATAAGTGTTTTGGAATTTGGAATTTAGTTTTTGAAATATTTTGTTTTTACACTGCTACATCATGCTCTCTTAAAGCATCATTAAGGGATGTTTTTTTATTAGTGCTTTCCTTGCGCTTACCAATTATCAATGCACAAGGCACGTTATAACTTCCTGAAGGGAATTCCTTGGCATAACTTCCAGGAATCACCACAGATCTTGCTGGAACAATACCTCTATACTCTTTAGGTTTATCACCCGTAACGTCAATAATCTTTGTACTCATAGTTAAAACTACGCCTGCACCTAAAACAGCTTCGGTTTCTACTTTTACGCCTTCAACAACGATACAGCGAGAACCGATAAACGCATTATCTTCTATAATTACAGGAGCAGCTTGTAACGGTTCTAAAACACCTCCAATGCCAACACCTCCTGATAAATGTACATTTTTACCAATTTGCGCGCAACTACCTACTGTTGCCCAAGTATCTACCATAGTGCCTTCATCAACGTATGCTCCAATATTCACATAACTAGGCATTAAAATAGTGCCAGGGGAAATGTATGCACCATGTCGTGCTACGGCATTAGGCACTACACGAATACCTCTTTCAGCAAAATTACGTTTTAAAGGGATTTTATCATGATATTCAAAAATGCCCGCTTCTAAGGTTACCATTTTTTGAATAGGGAAGTATAAAACTACCGCTTTTTTTACCCACTCGTTTACTTGCCAGCCACCTTCAATTGGTTCAGCAACGCGTAATTCACCTTTGTCTAAAAGATCAACTACGTGTCTTATGGCATCTGTGGTTTTGGTTTCCTTTAAAAGTTCTCTGTTATCCCAAGCGCTTTCTATAATTTGTTGTAATTCTGTCATCTGTATCAATATTTTGAGCAAATATAATATCTAATAGCTAATTGGCTATTGTATTTCATCTTGAAATATGTATAAAAATTTCCCAGAATATCTGATAATTTTTTAAAATTTAAAGGGTGTTTTCACTTTGAAAAAATGTTAATTATAGATGAAATGCATTTTGCGTGTATTTCGTCGTTAAAATTAAGCACTTCCACTATTCATCGATAGAAATATTCAGGTGTTCTAATAATCGAAAATTACTTGATGTACAACTAATATATTATAGTTTAGGCTTCTTGTGGATATATATTTGGAGTGTTGAATCAAATGAAACAACCCAAATCATGAAAACAATTTTTTACATTTTATTTATCTTTTTATTTTCTTTCTCTGCATTGAGTGCTCAGAATGAAGTTAAGGCCAATAATGTAGAAACTACGGTTACTATTTCTGAAGCTAAAGAAGCGACGGTGATAATTGATACTGTAAAGATGAAAGAAGTTATTGCTAGAAGTAGTAGTGATATTAGAATTTTCTTGAATAGAGAGAGAAAAATTGATAACATCAAATTAGTATTTCCTGAAATAAATAAAAGAAAATTATCTTAAGAACGATTAAGTATTCAAATTTAATAATAAGGTTAAACACGAGAAAGACTGTCTTTGAAGGCAGTCTTTTTTATTTTAAAGAATTACTTTTGTTGAAAATTATAGCATGTCGAGAATTTTAGCAATAGATTATGGTAAGGCACGAACGGGAATAGCGGTTACAGACGAACTACAGATAATTGCTTCTGGCTTAACTACTGTATCAACCAAAGAACTCATTCCTTTCTTAAAAGAGTATCTTTCTAAAGAAAATGTAGAATTGTTTTTAGTTGGTGAGCCAAAACAAATGGATAATTCTCCGTCGGAAAGTGAAGCTTTAATTATTCCATTTTTAAAAAAACTCTCTGAAACGTTCCCAAAAGTTCCTATTGCTAGAGTAGATGAACGTTTTACTTCGAAAATGGCATTTCAAACTATGATAGATAGCGGTCTTAAAAAACGACAACGGAAAAATAAGGCATTGGTTGATGAGATTAGTGCAACCTTAATTCTACAAAGTTATTTATACTCAAAATAGATTTTTGCCACAATAAATTAATTTACGATACAAGAATTGTATTTTTGCCAAAAAATAATCCTGACCAATGATTTTACCAATAGTGGCTTATGGCGACCCTGTCCTTAAAAAGAAAGGCACGGACATAGCAAAAGACTATCCAGAATTAGATAAACTATTAGAGAATATGTTTGAAACCATGTATAATGCTATGGGAGTAGGGCTTGCGGCACCACAAATAGGTTTGCCAATTAGATTGTTTTTGGTAGATACTTCACCATTTGGCGAAGATGAGGAGCTTCTTGAAGCAGAGAGAAATGCGTTAAAAGATTTTAAACGTGTTTTTATTAATGCAAAGATTATAGAAGAAGCGGGTGATAAATGGGCATTTAATGAAGGATGTTTAAGTATTCCTGATGTGAGAGAAGATGTGTTTAGGCAACCAGAAATTACCATTGAGTATTTCGATGAGCACTTTAAAAAGCACACAGAAACATTTGGCGGTTTAATAGCTAGGGTTATACAGCATGAATACGACCATATTGAAGGTATTTTATTTACTGATAAACTATCAAGTTTTAAAAAACGCTTAATAAAAGGAAAACTTTCCAACATTTCAAAAGGAAAAATAAATGTAGATTATAGAATGCGTTTCCCTAATCAAAAAAAGAAGCGATAATTTTTGTGTTACATCATAAAATATGATATTTGCGCCTCTTTAAAAACAGAATTATATGGGCTTAGAAAAAGTATTAGCCATTTCTGGTAAGCCAGGGCTTTATAAACTAATAACGCAGACGCGTGGTGGGTTTGTTGCAGAATCTTTAATGGATGGAAAACGCTTGTCCATAAGCTTACAGAATAACGTAAGTGTATTAAGCGAAATAGCAATTTATACATTAACCGAGGAGGTGCCGTTGTACAAGGTTCTAGGTAAGATAAGAGATAAGGAGGATGGTAAGTTATGCAGTGTAAAGCCAAAGGATAGTAAGGATAAATTAGAAGAATACTTTTTTGATGTTTTGCCAGATTATGATGAAGACAGGGTATATGCAAGCGATATAAAAAAGGTAATACAATGGTATAACTTGTTACAAAAGCATGACATGCTAAACTTACTTGATGACGATGATACAACAAGTGACGAAGAAGAATAAAAAAAACCTCCAAATTTTGGAGGTTTTTTTATACTGTTAACGTAAGTATCATCATTGTTTCACGACATTTACCTAATAAAAACGCTAGCAATGAAGTCCCTTTGGTTTTTTGAAGACACTAATCTTTTTAAAATATTATGCCCCCATAAATTTAAGGCTTACAAATCGCAACATGATTTTGATGCGTATAAAAAACAAGATTATATTTATTTTGAAGATGACTCTGCTAATAAAGTTTACCTTATTGAAAAAGGTAAAGTTAAGTTGGGATATTATAATGAAGATGGGGAAGAAGTGGTTAAAGCTATACTTACAAGAGGTGAGTTGTTTGGCGAAACCGCCATATTTGGAGAATCAAAGCGGGATGAATTTGCAATGTCTATAGATAATACTACCAGTATTTGCCCCATTGGAGTTGAGACCATGCACAACCTGATGAGAGACAATCAAACCTTTAGTTTTAAAGTGTATAAATTCATAGGTTTTAAGCTTAAAAAATTAGAAAGACGGCTTCAGTTGCTTTTATTTAAAGATGCTAAAACCCGTTTAATGGAATTCCTTCATGAATTATGTACAGATTATGGATACGATTGTGAAAAAACAGGTGATAAGATTATCCATCACCCATATACGCAAAAGGATATTGCATCTTTAATAGGAACCTCAAGACCAACTTTAAATATTCTTTTAAACGAATTGAAAGAAGATAATATCATTGAATTTACCAGAAAAGAGATAAGAATTTATAAAAAATCTGCCTAATGTTAGATAGCTAACATTTTGTGTCATCTATGAGCTATAATTTTGAATTGTAATAATAAATTAAAAATTATAGCAATGATTAAAAAAATGTTTTTAGCCTTAATGGCAATAGGAATTTTTACTACGTCTTGTAGTAACGATGATGACAACAACGGACCATCAACTTCAAATCTTACGTTGAATTTACAAGGATTAGAATCTTTGGGTGCTGATTATGTGTATGAAGGTTGGATAATAGTGAATGGCGCTCCAGTTTCAACAGGAACCTTTTCAGATGTTACTTCAGCACAGGTATTTGAAGTAAATTCAGATTTGCTGAACAGTGCGACACGATTTGTACTTTCCATTGAGCCTTCTGTGGATCCCGATCCTGCTCCAGCAGACACAAAGGTTTTGGTAGGTGATTTTTCAGGACAGAGTGCAACATTAAACTCAGAGGGTATCGTGGCAGATTTTTCATCAGCAAGTGGTACCTATATTTTAGCTACTCCTACGGATGCGGATATGACAAATGAAGCTAGTGGTGTATGGTTTTTAGATAACTCCAGCGGAAGTCCTGCGACAGGTTTAAATTTACCAACACTTTCTGCTGGCTGGCGATACGAAGGCTGGGTAGTCTTTGACGGTACTCCAGTATCAACAGGTACTTTTATTGATCCTGCCATGGCAGATAACAATGCAGCTACGTCTCCCTACAAAGGTACTTCGGGCAACGGTCCAGGTTATCCCGGAGAGGATTATGTAATGGGGTCGGCCGCAGGTGTTAGGTTTCCAACAGATTTAAAAGGTAGAACTGTGGTTATTTCTGTTGAACCTTGGCCAGATAACAGTCCTGCGCCGTTCGCTTTAAAACCTTTGGCGCACATGGTACCTGCTAATGCCGCAGACCATACAGCCATAACTATGGGAACAGGGCCCGTAGTTAGTGTTTCTGGTACTGCTACGCGATAAATGAAAAAGGGAAATATTATTAATTAAAAAAAGAGGTGTTACCTATTTGTAGCACCTCTTTTTTATTCAAAACCTGATTTTTTTAATATAATTCTTTGATTTTACTAAGTTTTGTTTTCCAAAGTTTAAGCTCTTTTTTGTGCTTTTCAATATTAGAATTCACTTCTTTCACCAATGGATTATCATCATCAACATTTGTAAAAAACTGCAGATTATTTTCCAATTGGTTTATCTGACCTTTTACTTCGTCAATCTTCTTACGTATAAAAGAACGTTCATTATCTAAGCTCCTATGGTCATCATCATTACTATTTAATGTTTCAAGTTTGGTTTCAAACTTGATCATTTCAGCTTCATTTTTATCAACGTTTAATTTAGAAAATAATTCGTCTATGGCTTTGTTAAATTTACCTTCAATAAAACGTTTGTCATTTGGCACTCTTCCAATGTTTTTCCAAGTATCTACGTGTGCTTTTATTGTCTCTAAATCTTTGTCTTTATCTTTTGTAAGTTTTAATTCTTTAAGTGTGCTTAATAGTTCCTGCTTCTTGTTGTATGCCTCTATAAACTCTTTGTTGGCTTCATTTCGCTTAGAATGCAACTTGTCAAAATAAGCATTACATGCTGTTTTAAACTGTTTCCAAATTTTATCACTATCCTTTCTAGGTACATGACCAATTTTTTTCCAGTCGCTTTGAATTTTTTTCATCAAAGGTGTTGTAGCCTCAAAATCCTCACTGTCTTTATTGTCTTCCGCAATTTTAACTAGTTCTCTTTTTTTCTGTAGATTTTGGTATTGTTCCTTTTTTAATTCTTTATAAAAGGCATTCTTTTTTCTGTTGAAGTTTCTAACGGCATCCTTGAATTTTGCCCAAGTGGCTTCGTTTACTTTTATAGGTACTTTACCAGCATTAAAAAAAGCTTCTCGTAGGGTTTCAATTTCCTTTATTTTTTTTTGCCATCCGCCGTGGGAATTTGTAGATTCTTCCGCAATGGCTTCTATCTTAGAAATTATATCCTGCTTTTTCTCTAGATTTTTTTCATAAACTTTATCGATCTCTTTAAAATAGAGTTGCTTTTTTTCGTTTATAGCCTTTGTAGCAGCTTTAAATCGCTCCCAAATAACTTCTCGGTGCTCTTTGCCTACAGGACCTAACTCTTCTTTCCACATTTTATGTAGCTCTTGCAGCTCCCTGAAGGCATGCATAGCATCATCATCTTTTGCAAGTTCTTCGGCGCGTTCAATAATTTTAAGCTTTTTTTCTAAATTATGTTTAAAATCTAAATCGCGTAAGTCTCTATTTAAATGTAAAAAATCATAAAACATTTCAACATGATGGTGATAGCTATTCCATGCATTGTTGTATTTATCTCTTGGAATTGGTCCTGTATTTCTCCAACGGTCCTGTAATTCCTTAAAATGTTTGTACGTGGTGTTTATATTTTCTTCAACATTAATTAATCCTTTTAGCTCTTCAATAATTTCAAGTTTGTCTTGAAGATTTTGTTTTAGGTTTTGCTCAATATTTTTGTAATGCTGATTCAGCTTATTGCGATAGTCTTTATATGCTGATTTAAAACGTTTTTGTACAGGACTTGAATAATAAAAATCTATCTCATTACCACCATCATTTATAAAGTCTGCCTTTTTTTCATCAACTAAGGCATTGAATTTAGATTTAAATTCAGTTCTAATAGCATCAACATGAGCTCTAATTGCTTGGACTTTTTCACTTCCTAAAAGTTTTTCTAATTCAATAGCAAGCGCTTCTAAAGACATTTTATCATACTCTTTAAATGCTATAGTATGTCGCTCTTTATTGCCTTCATCTTCCGCGTCCTCCGCATTAGATTCTTCTATTTCATTCACGCCGTCATCTTCAGAGTTATTAGAACTATCTTCTTTGTTGCTTTTATCCTCTTCAGTTTCAGTATCGTTTATGGGCACAGTGTTTTTGGTGTCCTCAACGTTTGTTTCGGGCACTTCTATGCTTTTATTTTTTCCATCTGCATCTTGCAGGTTATCTGGCTCAGACATTTTAATAAATGTTTAGGGTTCCTTTAGTTTTGTTTAAAGATACTAACTACTGTAATATTTACAAAGCGGGAAAGGTGTTTTTAATATTGAAAACACTTATTGAAGAAGATTCCATATGGCCCAAGCTTTCTCTGCTTGTAACTTTAACATGTTATGCCCGTTAATTGTAGTGGCGCCCTTTTGTTTCCCAAGTTTTAAGAAGGTAGTTTCCTCTGGATTATAAATTAAATCGAAAAGAATATGCCTACTAGTAATACCTTCATAAGGGATGCTAGGGCAATCTTCAATATTTGGAAACGTTCCCAGTGGCGTGCAGTTTACGATAATTTGATATTCGGAAATAATTGCCTCGTTTAAATCTGAATAAGTGTATGTTACGTTTTTTGAAGCTGTTCTAGAAACGTAATGACAGGTTATTCCTTTTTTTCTTAGGGTGTAAATTACGGCTTTACTTGCCCCTCCTGTACCCAAAATTAATGCTTTTTTGTGATGTTTTTTTAAAAGGGGTTTTAATGTATTAATAAAACCATAGCAATCTGTATTATAACCTATTAGTTTCCCTTTTTTTGTAATTTTTATAGTATTTACAGCACCAATAGCTTTTGCTTTTTTGTTTAGCTTGTCCAAATGTGGTATAACTTCTTCTTTATAAGGTATTGTTACATTTAGCCCTTTTAAACCTTCAGTATTTTTGACGATTTCTGGGAAACGGGAAATGTCTTCAATATCAAAATTCTCATAACTAATGCCAGAAATATTTTCCTTTTCAAACTTGGTTTTAAAATAAGTTCTTGAAAATGAATAGGAAATATTTTTACCTAGAAGTCCTAGTTTAAGCATGTTTTTTCTGTTTTTGTCCGTAAATTTCTAAACCAACTACTATAGCCAAACCTAATAATACAAAGCCAATGGCATAGTAGGTTTCAGCTGTTAATTCTGGAATATACCGTTTGTAATTTTCTACTATTTTTTCACCTCTGGAATCCAGCATAAAAGTGCCGTTGTCTAAATGTTTATATATAGTTTTTTTCCAAGGCCAAACCACACCTAAGGATCCAATAATAAATCCTATTATAGAGGCTGTGGTTATACTTTTATAATGTTTAAGTATATAACTAAGCATATGCGAAAATGTAACAAGACCAGTAACAGAACCTAATGTAAATACAGCCAGTACCTTTAACATTCTTATACGACTTTCGTTATGTATAAAGTCTATATTTCCACTTAATATATCAGACATAGAATCGTAAAGTGCGTTTACGGAATCTACCAATAAAAGCACATAGTTACCTAGAAGGATAAGTATGAACGAACCAGAAAAACCCGGAAGCGTCATACCAGAAACACTAATAATACCGCAGAAGAACACGAATAATAAATTATCATTCTCCTTGGCAGGATTTAAAAAACTTATACCCAAACCAATTGCAATACCTAAGCATAACGACAAAATGGTTCTGTTGTTCCAATCGTTAAAGTCTTTGTTAATGTAGTATATAGATCCGATTATCATTCCAAAAAACACGCTCCACACGTACAATTCATAATGTAAAATGAGGTAATCTAAAATTTTTGAAACGCTAAAATAGCTTACAATCATCCCCAGAAATAGTAAGCTTAAAAAGCGACCGTTTATGTAATTGAAAAAGCTTTTAAACCTACCATTAATAAGCAGTTTGAAAGCCTTACCATTTACTTTTTTTAGTGAATATATAAACTCCTCGTAAAACCCAGCAACAAAAGCTACTACACCTCCAGATACTCCAGGTACTTTGTTGGCGGCACCCATACCGAGTCCTTTCAGTACAAGAAAAAGTTTATCATTAAGAGTTCTTGTGTTTTCCATTATTGCTTTTTACTGCCCAATTTTTCGAGAATAAAAATAGTTAAAAACCCTAAAATCATTAAAACAATTGCAAAAACAAGTTGGTTGTCGCCATTAAAACTTATGGGGGAAACACTTTTTTGTAGTAGGGGTAATTTAATCCCTTTGGAGTTGGTATACCATGATAGTGTTTCTTTCCACGGCCATACTTTATTTAAAGACCCAAGGATAAAACCTGTTAATAAGGCTAAAGTAGTATTATGGTAATGTTTAAAAAGCCATTTTAGAACATGGCTAAAACTTAATAAACCAAATACGGCACCAAAACCAAATAGCGCGATTTCTTTGATATTAATGTCATGAATAGCGTTACTCAATGTTTTATAAGCTCCTAAAATAATTAATATGAAAGAACCTGATATTCCGGGTAAAATCATGGCACAAATGGCTATAGCTCCTGCAATAAATAAAAAGTATGGGTTATCATTATTCTCCATTGAAGGTAGCGTAGAAATATAGAAAGCTACTAATGTTCCTATAATAAATGAGATAACTGTTCCAACATTCCATTTAGTAATTTGCTTACCAACGAAATAAATACTCGCAATAATAAGTCCGAAGAAAAAAGACCAGATGAGCACAGGGTGATACTCTAATAGATATTTTGCTAACCTCATAAACGACACAAAGCTAACCACAATACCGCCTAATAAAGCAACAATAAAATTACCATTAAGTGCTTTCCAAAACTGTTTAATTCCTTTTTGAAATAGTGTTTTGAAAAGGGATAGGTTTATATTGCTTATTGTAGAAATTAATTCTTCATAAATACCAGAAATAAAGGCAATAGTACCACCAGAAACTCCAGGAACAGCATCGGCAGCCCCCATAGCCACACCCTTTAAGGATATTATAAGATAATCTACTAGACGTCGTTGCATACTTTGATTTTAAAAAAATCAAAGGTATGTAATTTGAAGTAATTTATGAGTTTGAATTAAACAGGGTTTTTACCTGTGGATTGTTAAGTAGTTCAGGGAAAAGTTCATCTATAATAAAACTAAATTCATTATTGTTTTTTAAACCATTTCTTAGGTGAAATACACCTTTATCTATTTCTAATATTGAAAAGAACAATCCGCCTAAACGGTATTGTATTTCAGCATTTTCCGGATAAAACTCTAGGGCTTGTTCAAAGTTTAATATTGCAGCTTCGGGCTCGCCCAATTTCAGTAATAGATCGCCTCGCGCAATCCAAGTGTCGATTTCAAAATTACCTAGTTCTAATGTTTTTTTGTAGCCTCGTTCTGCCTCCTCGAAAAATTTTAAACGATGGTTTATCTGCGCGTACAGCTTCCAGTAGTTCACATTTTCCGAGTCAATATTAATTGCTTTATTTATGTAATATAAGGCTTTTTGCAGGTTTTTACGTTTTTTGTAGAACCTAGTAATCGCAATCCAACCTTTGTCTAGTAAAGGGTCTTCATGAACGGTTTTATAATAATATTGTAAAGCTAAGTCGTGTTTTTTTAACTTCTCGTAACAACTACCAATTCTCAATAGAGCAAAAGAAGTAGGGTCGTCTAGCTTTAGAGTAATACTATAGCTTTCAATGGCTTCTAGATATTCGCCTTGTTTTTCTAAAACCTTACCACGTTCTAGATAGGCGCCAACAAAAGAATCGTCTGAAATTATAGCAAAGTCAAAAGCCGCCAATGCTTTTTTATATTTTTTCAAGGTAACGTATTGCTTACCTAATTGGTGCCATGCTACTTCACAGTATGGGTTTTTATCCAAAAACATATTTAGATACTCTATGGCTTCATTATGTTGTTCTAAAAACTCAAAACAGTAAATCACATTATATAATGCGGAATAATCATCAAGATCCTGTTCTAAGCACTTCATGAAACATGTTTTTGCTTCTTCAAAATCATCCAAGAACAAATATTCCATTCCTATTAATGAGTAAATGTCGACTACATCTTCAGACAGGTCTAGGGCATGTTTAAGAACTTCAATAGCTTTCTTATGGTTATCTTGTTTCGATAGAATATTGGCTTTTTGAATAAAGATTTCTTCGTTATGGGGTTCTAACTGATAGAGCCTATTTAAGAGTTTATCAGCTTCATCTAAGTTATTCTCAAATACAAACACTTCAACTTTAAATAACCTTAAATTGATTGAGGTAGGATGTTGTTCTAAACCAAGCTTAATCGCCTTTTTTGCTAAAGCTATTTTGCCTTGGTTGAGGTAGTGGTGAATGATGTTTTCAAATTCTTCAGAATCAAAAAACAAAACATGGTTTGTTTTTAACATCGATTCAAACTTAGTAAGAGGTAAATTGTTGTTGTCGCTTTGGCTAAACTCCATAAACACGTTTCTGTGTACTATTCTACTGAGATAAAAATAACGTTCTCATGCCGCTGTTCTGAACCATTGCAAAAATGTTTTTAACAAAGTAATGAACAGAAAATGGTTTTATTTGATGATAATTATGACTACTCATTAAAAATCAGAGCGTTAATTGGTATGGCTTGCAGCTATTTTGTCTAAAACAGAACAAATAATATGGCATCCTTTAGTGATTTCTTCATCCGAAATTGTTAGCGGAGGCGTGATTCTAACGGCTTTAGGTTCAAATAATAGCCAGAAAAGAATCAGGCCTTTGTGTTGACTTTCCAAAACCAAGGCATTTGCTATTTCTGCTGAAGGAACCATTATGGCTAACATCAATCCTTTACCGCGAATCTCCTTTATAAGTTGATGCTTAAGTAGTTTTCTGAATAGTTTTTCTTTTCTCAGTGTGTCAGATATCAAATTGCTTTCGGTTATTTCCTTAAGTGTGGCAAGTGCCGATGCTGCAATAAGTGGATGCCCGCCAAATGTTGTAATATGTCCTAGTTTTGGGTTATCCATAAGCAAATCCATAAGCTCCTTAGAGGCTGTGAATGCGCCAATTGGCAATCCGCCACCAAGACCTTTACCGGTAACTAAAATATCTGGAGTGCAATTATAATGTTCAAAACCAAAAAGTTTTCCTGTTCTGCCAACTCCCGGTTGTATTTCATCTAATATTAACAATGTTCCTGTATCGTCACACTTTTTTCTAACGCTCTCTAGATAGTTGTTTTTTGGTTCTATAAATCCTGCACCGCCTTGAATGGTTTCAAGAATAATGCAGGCTGTTTTTGTGGTAATATGTTCTAGATGACTTTCATTATTAAATTCAATAAATCTAACATCAGGGAGTAGTGGTCTAAATGCTTGCTTACGCTCTTCATACCCCATAACACTCAAAGCGCCCATTGTATTACCGTGATATCCGTTTTTTGCAGCAATTATTTCACTTCTTCCAGTGGCTCGTCTTGCTAATTTAAGTGCGCCCTCAATTGCTTCGGTGCCTGAATTCGTTAAATATGTTTTTTCTAAAGGCTTCGGTAAGTGTTCTGCTAATAGTTGGGTGAGTTCAACTGCTGGTTTTTGGATGTATTCACCATAAACCATTACATGGAGGTATTTATTTAATTGAGTTTGAATCGCCTCATTAATTTTCGGGTGATTATGTCCTAAAGGGCAAGCTGATACTCCAGCAACAAAATCTAGATATTGATTTTGATTAGTATCGTAAATGTAACAGCCATTAGCATGGGAAACTTCCATGGCCAATGGATGTGGTGTAGTTTGTGCTTGGTATTTAAAAAACTTTTGTTTCATTGTTGCTAGTTTTCCCTTTTTACGCCTTTTGCACTTAATGGTTTAGTTATTGTGTTTTGTTTTGGTTTTTTATTGGGTTCCTTTAAGTTTTCCTCATCAAAAAATTCTTCTTGTGGAATATAATCGTCAAGACCTTTTATAACTGGTAAAATTAAAGGTGGGTCATCTTTAAATAAATCTTCAACACTATTAGGGCGTTCATCTTCACGCCAGTCAAAACCTTTTAGTATTTTTTCATTTTTTGGGAATTGGGATTCAGGATAAATATCGCCATCTATTTGGTTTATTTTTCTAACTTCCTCGATAGCATTATCGGTGATCAGAATATTTATTAAACCAGATTTCGATTTATCAATTCCTGTTAATTCCCCGTTTTCGTCTCTGAAATAGTAAATAGATTGGGCATTTTTAATAATGTCAACATGATATAATTCATTTTTTTCATTAAATAATCCAACGAGCTTTTTACCGTTAATTTGATTATAGCCATCACCAAGCGTATCCTTACTAATCAAAAATGCGTGGTTGAACACTATTAGTGAATCTAGCTTATCCTTTTCGGTATCTGATTGTAAATGAATTGTATCTCCCGTCATTTGGTTTCCCAAATTCCATAAAATAGGTTTTCTAGCAGTAGAGAATGCAGCATTGGCACCTGGAGCATTTATATTGATAAGTTGTGTTAGTCCTGTTTCGTGATTTACGTGAATAGAATCTGCCTTTCCACTCAAGTCTGACTTATAAAGTTTCACTTTTCTAAAAACTCTTGTAATACGTTTCTCTGGTTTTCCGGTAACCATTAAGGTGTCTCCATGTATGTATAAGGAATCTTGCTCTTGAACCGTAATAGCATAAGCGCGCTTTGTGATGAATATAGAATCTTTGGCTTTAAATACTTCAGCGTAGTGTCCTTTAACTACGCTATTGTTTAGGGTATCCGTGATTTTAATGTTATTTGTGGCCGAAGAAAAGTTTCGATTTTGATCAAAATAAAGACTGTCACCTACAATTTCTTTACCGTCATAATCAATTTTAGCGTTTTTCATTGCAAAACCCACTTTAGCTTTTGTATCGTAGTAGCCTTTTTCACAGTAGGTAACGCTTTCTTCGGTAGTAATGGTTGAGGGGCCAAACAAGTAGGCGTATCCGGTATCGGAATAAAAATCGAAGTAATTGGTAACAATTTCAGCATCTGGATTTGTTAGTACTACATCTTCAACAAATTGATACTTTTTCTGTTCCATGTAATACCGACCAATTTTACTGGTTATGGTACCAGAGGAATCTTTTACTACGGTACCATGGCTTCTGTAAAATGCCTGCTGGCGTTCCCTGTCAAAATATAGGGTATCTGTAGTTATAGTAGAACTGGGATCGGTTAAAACCACATCCCCACTTGCAAATGCCAATTTGTTTTCGCCATTGTATTCTACATATTTAGAGGTCATGTTTATAGTGTCTCCTTGAATCATTTTTACATTTCCAAAGGCTTCAATAAAATTGTCGTTACCATAATAATAGGCCTTATCGCACCACATATCGGTGCCTCCGTGAAAAATATGTACCTGTTCAGAATCGTCTCGTGTCAAAATTTTAGCACCGGGGTATTTTTCTTCATCAAACGTTAAAAAACCAGAATATTTTATTTCTATGCTTTGTTGCGCATAGAAATGTAAAGAACTAAACAGCGTTAGTAAAAAAACAAGGTATGGGGAAATATGTGTTTTCAAATTCTATATAGTTTGTGGCAAAAATAACGATTAAAATAACGTTTCAGTATAAAGCAACAAAAAACGCTTCAATCCTTTAAAATCGGATGAAGCGTTTTTTAGATTTAACTAATTTATTAAATATTAGATCTTAGCAGTTTTAACTGTTTTTACAATTCTACCCGCAACTTTGTATGGATCTGCATTAGATGCTGGTCTTCTATCTTCTAACCAACCTTTCCAGCCTTTCTCAACTGTGATAATTGGAATACGGATTGAAGCCCCACGATCTGAAACTCCATAAGAGAAATCAGTAATCGCAGCAGTTTCATGCAGACCTGTTAAACGTTGATCATTAAACTCACCATAAACAGCAATATGTTCATCTACTACTGGACGGAAAGCTTCACAAATCGCTTCGTAAGTTGCTTTATCTCCACAAGTTCTCAACGTTGTATTAGAGAAGTTTGCGTGCATACCTGAACCATTCCAATCCATTTCTTTTCCTAATGGTTTTGGATGATATTCAATATAGTATCCGTATTTTTCAGTTAAACGGTCTAGTAAATATCTCGCAATCCAAATTTCATCTCCAGCTTTTTTAGCGCCTTTTGCAAATAATTGAAATTCCCACTGTCCACAAGCAACCTCTTGGTTAATACCTTCAAAGTTTAATCCAGCTTCTATACATAAATCAGCATGCTCTTCAACTAAATCTCTACCGTGAGTGTTTCTACCACCTACAGAACAGTAATATAATCCTTGAGGAGCTGGGTAACCACCAATAGGAAATCCTAATGGTAATTGAGTATGGGCATCCATTATAAAGTACTCTTGCTCAAAACCAAACCAGAAATCATTATCATCATCATCAATTGTAGCTCTACCATTAGATTCGTGTGGTGTTCCATCCGCATTTAAAACTTCACTCATTACTAAGTATCCGTTTTTACGCTCTGGATCTGGGTATATAGCTACAGGCTTTAGGATACAATCAGAAGCTCCACCAGATGCTTGTCTTGTAGACGATCCATCAAAAGACCAGTTTCCTAATTCTTCTAAAGTTCCTTGAAAGTTTTCGTGCTCTTCTACTTTGGTTTTACTTCTCATATTCTGAGTTGGCTTGTAGCCATCTAACCAAATGTACTCTAATTTAATTTTAGCCATAATTATTGATTTATTGATGTGTAATTTTTATTAATTTCAACAAATATAAATTTTTATTGAGATACTATAAATTATTAGGGGTGCTTTTCATAAATGCTATTGTTATTTTTATTTATACCCCATTTTTTTAAGGTTTATTTTAAAAAAAGTATAGTTTTTTATGTATATATTGAAATATTGATAATCATAAAAAACTCATGTTTCTATCATTTTTTTATAACTATCCACTATTTTTGTAATTCATTTTTCGTTAACAGCTAAACAAACGTTACCATGTCGATTTTACGATTTCACGCACTCAAAGAATCAATAAGCTATAAACCAAATACCTTTGTTGAAAAAGGTAAGCGCTCAGAATTATTTGGTACAAATGTGTTTAATGAGAATGCCATGCGCCAATACTTAACGCGCGATGCTTTTAAAGGAGTGATGAGCGCCATTGAGGACGGAAAGAAAATTAGTAGAACGGTGGCAGACCAGGTAGCATCTTCAATGAAGGATTGGGCTTTATCTAAAGGTGTTACGCATTATACACATTGGTTTCAACCCTTAACAGGGGCTACGGCAGAAAAACATGATGCTTTTTTTGAAACTTTAGAAAACGGTAATGCTATTGAAAAATTTGGAGGAAGTCAATTAGTTCAACAAGAACCCGACGCTTCAAGTTTCCCTAGCGGAGGTATCCGCAATACATTTGAAGCTAGAGGTTATACAGCCTGGGATCCTACTTCTCCTGCATTTATTTACGAAACAACGCTTTGCATACCTACTATTTTTGTGGCGTATACTGGAGAAGCCCTAGATTATAAAACACCTCTATTAAGAGCACTACATGCGGTAGATGATGCCGCTACGGACGTTTGTAAATATTTTGATAAAAATGTAAAGAAAGTCACCTCATCCATGGGGTGGGAGCAAGAATATTTTTTGGTAGATAAGAATCTGGTAGCAAGCAGGCCAGATATAACCTTAACGGGTAGAACCTTGTTGGGGCATTCGTCTGCCAAAGGGCAACAGTTAGACGACCATTATTTTGGCTCAATTCCCAATCGTGCGTTAAATTTTATGCGCGATTTAGAAAACCAGTGTATGCTTTTGGGTATTCCCGCCAAAACACGTCATAACGAAGTAGCTCCAAATCAGTTTGAAATTGCGCCTATTTACGAGGAAGCTAACTTAGCTGTAGATCATAATTCATTGCTTATGGATGTTATGGGGCGTGTGGCATCTCGTCATAATTTTAAAGTGTTGTTACATGAAAAACCATTTGCTAATATTAATGGTTCTGGGAAGCATAATAATTGGTCGCTTTCAACTGATACAGGTGTGAACTTGTTAAAGCCTGGAAAGACGCCAATGAGCAACCTACAGTTTTTAACCTTTTTTATAAATACCATAAAGGCGGTTTATGAAAACGAGGAATTGTTAAGAGCTTCCATAGCTTCTGCTAGCAACGACCACAGATTGGGAGCAAACGAAGCGCCTCCAGCAATTATGTCAATATTTATTGGTGAACAACTTACTAAGGTTTTGGAAGAGTTGGAAGGTGTTACAAAAGGTAAATTATCGCCCGAGGAAAAAACTGATTTAAAATTAAATGTAGTTGGGAAAATACCTGATGTGCTCTTAGATAATACAGATAGAAATAGAACATCGCCTTTTGCATTTACGGGAAATAAATTCGAATTTAGGGCTGTAGGTTCTATGGAAAACTGCGGTAACCCGATGACAGTTTTAAATACCATTGTTGCAAAGCAATTAAAGGAATTCAAAAAAGAAGTAGATGTACTTGTAGACGATAAAAACTTTAAAAAAGATGAGGCTATTTTTAATGTATTGCGAGAATATATAAAAGCTTCAAAGGATATTTTATTTGAAGGTAATGGTTATGGAGAAGCTTGGGAAAAAGAGGCTAAAAAGAGGGGTTTGAGCAATAATAAAACCACTCCAGAAGCCCTAAAGGTAAAGTTGCACAAAAGTACTATTGACCTATTTGAGGAAATGAACGTAATGAGCAAGATAGAATCCGAAGCACGGTACGAAGTTGGTATGGAAGCTTACATAAACCATATACAAATAGAGAGCCGAGTACTAGGAGATATAGCGCGTAACCATATTGTGCCAACCGCTGTTAAATATCAAAATATACTTATAGATAACGTTAAAGGCTTAAAGGAAATTTTTGAAAACGAATATAAAGATCTAGCCAAAGAGCAACTTAACCTTATAAAGGATATATCGGGTTATATTGACGGTATAAATAGCAACGTGACCAAAATGATTGATGAGCGCAAAAATGCTAATAAATTGGACGATATAACTAAAAAAGCTGAAGCTTACTGCTATAAGGTTAAGCCATTTTTAACCGAAATTCGTTATCATTGTGATAAACTTGAACTACTGGTGGATGACGAGTTATGGCCGCTTACAAAATACAGGGAATTGTTGTTCGTGCGTTAAGGTTTTAACTAGGATGATTTATTTCTTATTTTGACTCATAGAATTCTGCCTTAATTTTAAAGACATTTTTTATGAATATTAAAACACTTATAATTATTATAATTAATAGTCTAATTGTTTTAGTTGTATGTGTTTTGTCTTTTTCTTTTTACAATCAATTTTCGAAGGTTTTAAACGATCGAATTTTACTGCAATTAAATTCAATTAAAACACTCAAGCAAAATCAGATTGAAAATCTAGTAAGGTTAGAATGGAATGGGTTTTTAACTTCTGATGAACAATATCAAGACCTTGATAGCTCCGCTTATTTTATTTCAGATAGTCTCAAGAGTATTTCTGGAGTTCATGATTTTACGCCTTATCATATCAACAAAAAGACGTCAGTAGGTTTTATTTCGAATTCAGAAAACGGAATTAAGATTAAGGTTCTAGATTATGATAAAATAAAACAAATACTTCTAGAACGTACGGGCATGGGGGAAAGTGGGGAGTCCTATCTTGTAGGGGAAGATTTTAGAATGCGCTCCCAATCGCGGTTTTTTCCAGAAAAAACACCATATTCTATAGTAGTAAAAACTGAAGGTGTAATTAATGCGTTATCCGGAAAAAATGGCAGAGGTACATTTAAAGATTATAGAGGTGTAGATGTGTACAGTGTATATAGTCTTATTGAAATTTCTAATCTTAAATTGGTTATCCTTTCTGAAATAGATGTAAGTGAAGTTACTGTACCCTTGAAAAATTTAAAATCCAGACTTATTGGTTTAACCATTGTTATACTTCTGTTAGCAGTTGTGCTATCGCTCTTTCTTACAAGAATTATTACAAACCCCATAAAAAATATGAAAGAGAGTTTAAAAATTATGGCTAGGGGTAATTATAACCAAAGCAATGAATTTGTAAAAAATTCTAAGGAGATAAAAGAGATGTTTGAGGCCCTGGCTAGCCTTAAGGAATCGTTGCAAGGTGCCGTGAAATTCTCTGAAGATATTGGTAAAATGAATTTTAACGCGCAATACACGCCTAAAAGCACTCATGATGTTTTGGGTAAGAGCTTATTGGTGATGCGAGATAAACTTATAGAGTTTCAGAATAATGAGAAAAACAATAGGATAATCGCTAAGCGCATGTTGGTGGACGGTTTGGAAAATGAGAGAAGGAGCCTTTCTAGAGAACTTCATGATGGTGTAGGGCCTTATTTAACATCTTTAAAGCATTACATTGAAAATAGGGTTGAGGACAAAGCGCAGAAAATAGAAATGAAAAAAATAGTTGATGATACCATTTCTGAAATAAGGTTAATGTCCAATGCGTTAATGCCTTCGTCCATAGACGATTTTGGTGTAGGCGTTGCGTTAACAAATTTTGTGGAAAGTTTAAAGAAATCAATAGCTATTACCATAGAATACGAAGATTTAACCAAAAGTAATAATTCAAAAATCACCAACCATCAAGCTATAAATTTATTTAGAATTAGTCAAGAGTTAATCAATAATTCCCTAAAACACTCCAAAGCAAAAAATATTAGAATTACATTGTCAGAATTTGATGATTTTATATCGCTTTTTTATTTTGATGACGGCATTGGTTTCAATATAAATAATGTAAAATTGGGGTCTGGAATTGTTAATGTTAAAGAGCGCGTAGAGATTTGTAATGGTAAAATCGTAATTAATTCTGAGACTGGAAATACGACTTTTGAAATAGAACTGCCTGTAAATTATGAATGATATTAAACTAATAATAGCAGACGACCATGAGCTTTTTCGAAACGGATTAGCAGAGTTGCTAAGAAAGCACGATGACATAAAAATAGTAAAGAGTGTTGCCGATGGGAAAGCGTTTATTGATGCCATACAAAGTAAATTGGAGGCCGATATTGTTCTTCTGGATATTACTATGCCGAGGATGGACGGTTTTGAGGTTTTAAAGCAACTGAAAGCTTTAAACTCTAAAATAAAACCCATAGTGATATCTATGCATACTGATGGTAATTATATAGCAAAATGTGCTAAAAGTGGTGCTTACGGCTACTTGTTGAAAAACACTGATGAAGACGAGTTAACCTTAGCAATAAGAATGGTAAACAAAGGAAAGAAATACTTTAGTGCCGAAATTTCTGAAAAGATGATAAATTTTATGTCTGCTCAAAGTGTAAGCGAAAATATTTTATCCAATAAGGAAACAGAAGTGCTAGGGTTGATTTCAGAAGGATTAACAACAAAAGAGATAGCAGCTAAGCTATTTGTTAGTACACGAACTATAGAAACGCATAGAGCTAATATTCTAAAAAAACTAGAAGTAAAAAACACTGCAGAGCTTATTAAAAAAGCGGCAAAACTTAATTTAATATAAATCTTTTTTCAGTCTTCATATCCGTATTTATACGGATGCAAATTGGGTAGATTCTCATACCTCTAAAACCCTACTTTGGTGCTTAATTTTGTCATGAACCATAAAAATAAAAATCATGAAAAAAGTAGCATTAATTTTAGGAGTATTATTTATTTCTTTTGGTGCTTTTGCTCAAAAAAGAAGCGATTTTAAAGGACCAGCATACAAAAATTATAAGCCTTGGAAACATGAAACCGTGCCAACTACCTTATACGTGTCTACCGAGAAAAAATCGTTGAAAGGGCCAGCATACAAAAATTACAAACCATGGAAAGACACTTCTGAAAAGAAGGCGATAACCATAAATACTAGCGGTACCGAAAGACAAAAATTAAAAGGACCAGCATACAAAAACTATAAGCCTTGGAGGAAAAAGGCGTAAAGGTTATGGTTCGATAAGCAACATACGTCAAAATATGCAGTATTTAGCACTGGCTGTGTTGCTTACTCTAACTACATCAAAAAGCATTTGGAATTACTATTTCAAATGCTTTTTTTATATCATACACTAATTTAGTATTCAATTTTCAGGTGTATTAATTGTGCGCTTTAATTAAAAAATAATATTATGACATTTTATAAAAAGGTGAAGTGGATTCTTGGGATTTTAATGATTTTTATTTTAATACTAAGTACGAACTTAATTGATAAAAATAATTTTGTACGTGTTAGGGATTCGGTAGTTACAATTTATGAGGATAGGCTTATTGCGAATGATTTAATTTTTGAAATGTCAACATCAATTCATAAAAAGGAAATTGCAGTTGCAGTGATGGATTCTGTCTTTTTTAATCAAATAAATCCACAAGTTAACAATACTATTCAAAGTCTTATTTCAAGATTCGAGCAAACTAAATTAACTACAGAGGAAGGTAAGGTTTTTAAAAATTTAAAAAAGAATGTACAATCGTTAATGGCTCTGGAAGAAAAATTTATTGCCACAAATTTTACTGATACTACGGAAGTAGTTGATTGTATTACTAGTATTAAATATAACCTTCATGATTTGTCAAAAATTCAATTAAGCGAAGGAAGAAGACAAATGTCAATTAGCAAACATGCCCTTGATACCGTCGAATTATTTACTCAAATTGAGATTTATATTTTGGTGTTTTTAGCCGTTGTGATTCAAATTATTGTAATGTATCAACCAAAGCAAAAACTTAAAAATTAATTTACAAATACTTTGAACACATGTAAGTTCTTTTGTGAAATTCAGTTAAAAACTCGTTAATAAAACTCGTTTCATATTTAAATTGAAGCGTCTTAATCTTTAAAATATTCCTTTACTTTGCATCTCAATACACAATTATGAGTCAAGAAGTTTCAAAACGGTATTCACAACGTGGTGTTTCAGCTTCAAAAGAAGATGTGCATAATGCTATTAAGAATATAGATAAAGGATTATTTCCAAAAGCATTCTGTAAAATAGTTCCAGATTATTTAACTAATGATGATGCCTATTGCTTAATAATGCACGCTGATGGTGCTGGTACAAAATCCTCTCTAGCATATATGTATTGGAAAGAAACTGGTGATGTTTCGGTTTGGAAAGGCATTGCACAAGATGCATTAATAATGAATGTAGATGACTTATTGTGCGTGGGTGCAACCAATAATATTATGTTATCTTCAACCATAGGCAGAAATAAAAATCTTATTCCTGGCGAAGTCATTTCCGCAATTATTAATGGTACCGAAGCGCTTATTGAAGATTTAAAATCATTTGGGGTTACCATTCATTCTACAGGAGGCGAAACTGCTGATGTTGGTGATTTGGTGCGTACCATTATTGTAGACTCAACCGTTACGGCTAGGATGAAACGCAGTGATGTAATTGACAATGCCAATATTAAAGCGGGTGACGTCATTGTTGGGTTGGAATCTTTTGGACAAGCTTCTTACGAAACCCAGTATAATGGTGGTATGGGAAGTAACGGGTTAACTTCAGCAAGACACGATGTATTCCATAAGTATTTGGCTGAAAAGTACCCAGAAAGTTTTGATGCTGCTGTTCCTGAAGCATTGGTGTATTCTGGTACTATAAAATTAACGGATTCCGTTGAAAATGCTCCTATCGATGCCGGTAAATTAGTGTTATCACCAACACGTACTTATGCGCCTATTATTAAAGCAATCTTATCAAAATATAAGAGTGATAAAATTCATGGTATGGTGCATTGCTCAGGTGGTGCACAAACAAAAATCCTTCATTTTGTAGATGATTTACATATCATAAAAGATAATATGTTTCCAATTCCGCCACTGTTTAAATTAATACAAGAGCAATCTAAAACCGATTGGAAAGAGATGTACCAAGTGTTTAATTGTGGGCATAGAATGGAACTTTATGTATCGCCAGATGTGGCGCAAGATTTAATTGATATCTCAAAATCGTTTAATGTAAATGCTAGAATAATTGGAAGAGTAGAAGAGGCTTCAAAAAAACAACTTACAATAAAAAGTGAGTTTGGTGAGTTTAAGTATTAAATTTCTAATTAAAGCAAAAATGGAATAGTTTTTGTTTAAAAGAAAAACTTAAAACGAACTAGGATAAATTAACCAAACACAATGAATGCAACAAACCGTTCGGTAGTGGAAAGATTCATCAATTATTTACTTTTAACAAAGCTCGAAAACCAAACTCCAAAATCTATTAAAAATGTATTGCTAGCTATTGTAATTTTATTTGCTAGCGTAGCAGCTTTTGCGCAACCAGATTCCCTTTATATTAAAGAAAATAAAGCGTATGATGGTCCTCAATGGAAACAAAGTCAAAAAGCAAGTATAGATCTAAGTCAGGTAAGTTTTACCAATTGGAATGCGGGAGGTACAAACTCTATTTCTGCATTACTGGGCTATCAATATACGGCTAACTATAAAGATAAATTCTTCTTTTGGAATAATGGGTTGCGCATTGGTTATGGCGTGAACAAACAGGACAGTAGAGAACTGCGTAAAACAGATGATATTTTTGAGATTACTTCAAATCTAGGCCACCAACCTACACCAGATTCTAAATGGTTTTATTCCGCTAGATTCAACTTTAAAACCCAACTTACTAACGGGTATTCCTACCCAGATACCAGTAATCCTATTTCGCGATTAATGGCGCCAGGGTATTTGTTTTTTGGAGGAGGTATGGAGTATGGTAAAAATATCGAAGAGCTTTCTTTTTATGCCTCACCTCTAACGCTTAAGGCTACATTCGTGCTCGATCAAGAATTAGCAAATGCCGGTTCTTTTGGTGTTGATCCTGCTGTTTTTGATGAAAATGGAAATATTATACGTGAAGGAAGTAACATTCGCAGGGAAGTAGGTATTCTTATAACGAATGGTTATGCTATGGATTTGGCTACAAACATTAAGGCTACGAATCTATTAAGTGTGTATTCAGATTATCTGCATAACTTTGGTAATATAGATGTAGATTGGAGAGTAAATTTTGATTTTAAAGTAAATAGCTTTGTTAGGGCTACGTTAGAATCTCATTTGCGATATGATGATGATGTAAAAACTATAGAGCCCTCTGCAACTGTTGAGGGGGAATTTGATGAGTCTGGAGCAAGGATACAATGGAAACAATTTTTAGGAATAGGTATCGCTGTTGATTTTTAATCTTTTCTATTAAATAAAAAATTTGTTAACTTTTAAATGTTGATAAATAGTTAAAATACTGAAAATCAATTATTTGAATTTTTTTTGTTGTAAACTTTATGATTTTTGTCATATCGAAAATCAAATAAATTTTGTTGTTTTATAGTTTCTAAATTAATCCATCAATTTATAAACCATAACACTACAATGAACGTAAAAACATCTTCTGAACAAAAAACATTTACTCAAGAAGAAGCCTTTAAAGCCTCACTAGAATATTTCAAAAATGATGACCTCGCCGCCCGTGTATGGATTAACAAATACGCATTAAAAGATTCGGCAGGTAACTTATTTGAAAAATCTCCAAACGATATGCACATGCGTATCGCTAAAGAACTAGCCCGTATCGAAAAACGATATGCCAATCCACTTACAGAAGCAGAAGTTTTCGATTTAATAAAAGATTTCAAGTATATAGTACCACAAGGAAGCCCTATGGCTGGTATTGGTAACCCTTACCAGATTGCCTCTTTATCAAATTGCTTTGTAATTGGAAATAGCGGTGCTTCCGATTCTTATGGTGGTATTATGAAAATAGATCAGGAGCAAGTACAATTAATGAAACGTCGTGGGGGTGTTGGCCACGATTTGTCTCATATTCGCCCTAAAGGATCTCAGGTAAAAAATTCAGCCTTAACTTCTACTGGAATTGTACCGTTTATGGAGCGTTACTCGAATTCTACGCGCGAAGTGGCTCAAGATGGAAGAAGAGGTGCGTTGATGTTGTCAATTTCTATCAATCATCCTGATGCTGAAGATTTTATTGATGCGAAGTTAGAAGCTGGAAAGGTTACCGGAGCCAATGTTTCTGTTAGAATTGATGATAATTTTATGAAAGCTGTTAAGGCTGGCTCAGAATACGTTCAAAAATATCCTGTATTTAGTAAAGAGCCTAAATTTACTCAAACCATAAAAGCTAATGGATTGTGGAAAAAAATTGTGCATAATGCATGGAAATCTGCAGAACCTGGTATTTTGTTTTGGGATACTATCGCCAACGAGTCTGTGCCCGATTGTTATGCCGATTTAGGATATAAAACGGTTTCCACAAACCCGTGTGGTGAAATCCCGTTATGCCCTTACGATTCTTGTCGTTTATTGGCCATTAACCTATTCTCTTATGTTGAGAAACCATTTACCAAGAATGCAACATTCAACTTTGATTTATTTAAGAAGCACGTAGCCTATGCGCAACGAATTATGGATGATATCATAGATTTGGAGCTAGAGAAAATTGATGTTATTCTTAAAAAGATTGATGAAGATCCAGAACAGGACGATGTGAAAGCTGTAGAACGCAATTTATGGTTAAATATTAGAAAGAAAGCCCATGATGGTCGTAGAACAGGAATAGGTATTACGGCAGAAGGCGATATGCTAGCTGCTTTGGGGTTAAAATATGGAAGTAAGGAAGGCAACGCCTTTTCTGTAGAGTTACACAAAACAATTGCTGTAGAAGCTTATAGGGGTTCTGTAAATTTAGCAAAAGAACGAGGTGCATTTTCAATTTTTGATTCTGATAGGGAAAAAGACAATCCATTTATTCTGCGTTTAAAAGAGGCGGATAGTCATTTGTATTATGAAATGTTAGAATACGGACGACGCAACATTGCCTTATTAACTATTGCGCCAACAGGAACTACGAGTTTAATGACGCAAACTACCTCTGGTATTGAGCCGGTATTCTTGCCCGTATATAAAAGAAGGCGTAAGGTAAACCCTAACGATAAAGATGTTCGCGTAGATTTTGTCGATGAGGTAGGCGATTCTTGGGAAGAATATGTAGTATTCCATCATAAATTTAAACAATGGATGGAGGTACAAGGTATTGATACGTCTAAAAATTTCTCTCAAGATGAAATAGACGATTTAATTAAAAAGTCACCTTACTACGGTGCTACATCCAACGATGTAGATTGGTTGAGCAAAGTAAGTATGCAAGGAGCCATACAAAAATGGGTAGACCATTCTATAAGTGTTACCATTAATTTGCCTAATGACGTAAGCGAAGAGTTGGTGGGCGATTTATATGTAAAAGCATGGGAAGTAGGCTGCAAAGGTGTTACGGTATATCGTGATGGTTCTCGCTCAGGGGTATTAATTTCAAATGATGAAAAGAAGGAGGAAGGTTCTGAAAATAAGCTTACAGTTTTCCCAAACAAGCGCCCGCAAACATTAGAAGCAGATGTGGTACGTTTTCAAAACAACAAAGAGAAATGGATTGCATTTATTGGCTTGGTAGATGATAAACCTTATGAGATTTTTACAGGATTAGCAGATGATGAAGACGGTATATTATTACCGCGTTGGGTGAACACAGGGTTAATTATTAAAAACAGAAATGAGGACGGTTCGTCTAGATACGATTTTCAATATAAAAACACTAGAGGTTATAAAACAACTATTGAAGGATTGTCGCATAAATTTGATCCAGAGTTTTGGAATTATGCAAAACTAATTTCCAGTACGTTGAGACATGGTATGCCAATTGATAAAATTGTTGATTTAATCAATAGCTTACAGTTGGACAGTGAGTCTATTAATACATGGAAGAATGGTGTTGGTAGAGCTTTAAAACGATATATTGAAGACGGTACAAAAGCTAAAGGGCAAACCTGTGCCAATTGCGAATCGGAAAATTTAATCTATCAAGAAGGCTGTTTAACTTGTAAAGACTGCGGTTCTTCGAAATGTGGTTAATACTGTTTTAAGTTATAAGTGAAGACGGGAAGCTTTAAGCTTTCCGTTTTTTTTTAAATGAATTCTTTAAGAATCAAAATAAATGGCATGCTTAACATGATATCTATTAAAAAAAATAAAGCAAATAATTTAATAGTCGGAATACCTAAATTATTATAAAATATTAGTTTTTGCTTAGCTTTAGTTTCAGTAATAATATGCCATAAAAACAAAAGCAATAAAAATTTTAAAATAAACAGAGGGATTATATCAAAATTTAAAACCGAGAGGACAAAATTTATGAGGTACGACCAGGCAAAAAAAGGTCTGTAGATTAGAAAGATTGATGAAAACCGTTGCATAGTAATGATACTAACGCTTAAAGTTTTATATTATTTTTGTTTGTTAGGATAAGCATTGCATTCAATCACTCAAAATTCATAAATTATCGTATTTTTGGTGACCAATTAAAAAAGCAGATGTTAGATAAGTTACAGATAGTAAAACAGCGTTTTGATGAGGTAAGCGATTTAATAATTCAACCGGATATTATTTCAGACCAAAAGCGTTATGTGGAGCTAACAAGAGAATATAAGGATTTAAGAATTTTAATGGATAAGCGAAATGCTTACATTGAACTGACCAATAACTTAAAGGAAGCTGAAGAGATTATTTCGGACGGTAGCGATCCAGAAATGGTAGAGATGGCCAAAATGCAATACGATGAAGCCAAGGAAGGCATCCCAAAGCTCGAAGAGGAAATAAAAGTGTTATTAATTCCTAAAGATCCTGAAGATGCTAAAAATGCAGTAGTTGAACTGCGCGCAGGAACTGGAGGTGACGAGGCTAGTATTTTTGCAGGCGATTTATTTAGAATGTACACGAAATATTGTGAGAGCAAAGGGTGGAATGTAAGTACTGTAGATTTTAGTGAAGGTACAAATGGGGGATTTAAGGAAATTCAGTTTGAAGTAACAGGTGAAGATGTTTATGGTACCTTAAAGTTTGAAGCTGGTGTACACCGTGTACAACGTGTGCCACAAACTGAAACTCAGGGGCGTGTTCATACAAGTGCTGCTACAGTTATGGTATTTCCTGAAGCTGAGGAGTTTGATGTGGAAATAGACCCTAAAGATGTTCGTATCGATTATTTTTGTTCTTCTGGCCCAGGTGGACAATCTGTAAACACCACTTATTCTGCGGTGCGTTTAACACACGAACCAACTGGTTTAGTGGCACAATGTCAAGATCAAAAATCGCAACATAAAAACAAGGAGAAGGCTTTCAAGGTGTTACGTTCGCGTTTGTACGATTTAGAGTTAGCAAAGAAGCAAGAAGAAGATGCTGCGAAACGTGGCAGTATGGTGTCATCTGGTGATAGGAGTGCTAAAATTAGAACGTACAACTATCCACAAGGACGTGTTACCGATCATAGAATTGGTTTAACGCTTTACGACCTGCAGAATATTGTAAATGGTGATATTCAAAAGATAATTGATGAATTACAACTAGCTGAAAATACGGAAAAGTTAAAAGCTAGTGATGATGTAATTTAATTGTTATTCCTGCAAGAGTAGGAATTCTTAAAAGTACGATGTAATGTTATTTAGATTCCTGTTTTCGCAGGAATTACAAAAAGTTTCAAGTGACTACAGAAAAACTCATTTCAGAAATCAAAAAAAAGCAATCCTTTCTTTGTATAGGATTGGATGTAGATTTAAACAAAATCCCCAAACATCTTCTAAAAGAGGAAGACCCTATTTTCGCATTTAATAAAGCTATTATTGATGCAACACATCATTTGTGTGTGGCTTATAAACCAAATACCGCATTTTACGAAGCCTACGGCATAAAAGGGTGGAAAGCATTAGAAAAAACCATTAAATATTTAAATGAAAAGCATCCAGAAATATTTACAATAGCCGATGCAAAACGTGGTGATATTGGTAATACGAGTACTATGTACGCTAAAGCCTTTTTTGAAGATTTAGCGTTCGATTCGGTTACCGTAGCGCCATACATGGGTAAAGATTCTGTGGAACCTTTTTTAGCTTTTAAAGATAAACATACCATCCTGTTGGCGTTAACGTCTAATCAAGGTGCATTTGATTTTCAAACGAAAACTATTGATGATAAAGAAGTGTATAAACATGTGCTGGAAACATCAAAATCGTGGAATGATGCCACCAATCGTTTAATGTATGTTGTTGGTGCAACAAAAGCAGAGTATTTGGCAGACATAAGGCAGATTATTCCAGATAGCTTTTTACTGGTTCCGGGAGTGGGAGCACAAGGCGGAAACTTGCATGATGTATGTAAATACGGTATGAACGACAGTGTAGGTTTACTGATTAATTCTTCAAGAGGTATTATTTATGCTTCAAATACTGAAAATTTTGCCGAAGCCTCTGCTACAAAAGCGAGCGAACTTCAGCAAGAAATGGCTTTGGAATTGGTTAATTATTTTGGAAACTAGATTATCCAAGTTTTTAGGCTAAATTATTCGTATAAAACTTGGTAAAAAAAATCAGCGTTTTGAAGGGAGGTAACTGTTGTTTGCGGATAGTACTGCGTTTCGGATTGTAGAGGAAAGCCCACAGCGAGGCACGAGCTAGGACTTGCAGCCCTTCGACGGTGCTCAGGATAAACTCAAGCCCGACCCAACGGGGAACGCCCAAATTAAAACCACTTGTTAGAGGTACAAAAAACAAAAGGGACTCAATATAGAGCCCCTTTTGCGGTTTTAATAAGAACCTCGATTAAAAGTGTTCGTGTAAATGATGATGTTCATCAATTAGTGGTCCACCTTCAATGATTTGTTGTGATGCTTGAGATGCAAATTTCTCAAAGTTTAAGTGGAAAGAGTGTGCTAATTGAATAGCTTTTCCAACATAAGCTCCTTTTTGCAGCCAAGTATTCATTGGGTCTAATAATTCTGTTGGTACACCAGGACAGTATTTAGGCATGTACAATCCGAAAATGAAGTTTTGTTCGTAATCTACATCGTCTAAATCGCCATTAAGTATGGCTGTAATCATTGCTCTGGTGTATTTCAACTTAATACGAGACCCTACTCCGTACGGTCCAGCACTCCAGCCAGTATTAATCAACCAAACATTAACACCAGCTTCTTGCATTTTTTCGCTTAACATTTCACCATAAACAGTTGGGTGCAGTGGCATAAATGGCTCACCAAAACAAGCGGAAAACGATGGTACAGGCTCTGTAATACCAGCTTCGGTTCCTGCTACTTTAGCAGTGTAGCCTGAAATAAAGTGATATGCAGCTTGCCCAGGTGTTAATTTAGATACTGGAGGTAATACACCAAATGCATCACAAGTTAAGAAGAAAATGTTCTTAGGATTGTTGGCATAAAGTGTTTCTTGGATATTGTCGATGTGATAAATAGGATAGCTTACACGCGTGTTTTGTGTTATACTACTATCTTCAAAATCAACTTCGCCATTGTCTTTAAATACTACGTTTTCAAGGATAGCACCTGGTTTAATTGCTCGGTAAATATCTGGTTCTTTTTCTTCAGTTAGGTCAATTACCTTTGCGTAACATCCACCTTCAAAATTAAATATCGTATTGTCTTTTGTCCATCCGTGTTCGTCATCACCAATCAGTTTCCTGTCTGGGTCAGCAGAAAGTGTTGTTTTACCAGTTCCTGATAATCCGAAGAAAATAGCAGTGTCGCCTTTTTTACCAACATTAGCAGAACAGTGCATTGGCAATACGTTTCTTTCAGTTGGTAAGATCATATTCAACGCAGAGAAAATACCTTTTTTCATTTCTCCAGTATAGGCAGAACCGCCTACCAATGCAATCTTATCTGTAAAGTTTAGAATGGAGAAGTTGCCTTGGCGGATACCGTAGGCTTTAGGGTCTAGACATTCGTATCCAGGAGCACATAGAATTAACCAATCTTCTTTAAAGTTTTCTAATTCCTTTTCGCTAGGTCTTAAGAACATGTTATAAATAAACATGTTAGACCATGGGTATTCTGTTACAGTCCTAATATTAGTTCTAAATTCAGGATCTGCACATACATAACCATCTCTAGCAAAAATCTCTTTTCCAGAAAGGTATTCTAAAATTTCATTTTTTAGTTTATTGAAGTTTTCAGGACTAATAGGCTTGTTGGTTTTTCCCCACCATACTTTATCAGCGGTGTAATCATCTTTTACTAAAAATCTATCTTGAGGTGATCGTCCAGTAAATTTCCCGGTATTAATGGCAAGAGTTCCGTTTGACGTTTCTTTACCCATACCTTTTTCTACGGTAATTCTTTGAAGTTCTGCTGGAGATAAGTTCCAGTGTGCGGTTACATCTTTCAAACCGTATTGCTCTAAATCGTGTGTTGGATTCATGATTGTTTCCATTTTGAATTTAATTTTAAGGTTCTTATTTTAATTTATTTAAAATGGCCATATTAATGGCACTAGTATCAACGATATAATAAAAAACATTAGTAATAATGGAGCGCCCACTTTTAGGTAATCCATAAACTTATAACCTCCTGCGGACATTACCATAGCATTTGTTGTTGTACCCACAGGGGTTAAGAACGCTGTTGAAGCACTAATGGCAACTACAATCATAAATGGTTCTGGGGATATATTTAAAGAGCTAGCTGCAAGCACTGCTATTGGTGCCATAAGTACTGCAGTCGCTGAGTTGTTAATAACCTGACTAAACATTGTAGTAAGTAAAAATATACCACCTAACAACATTACAGGAGATACAGATCCTAAATAAGTAACTAATCCATTTGCTACCATTTGTGCTGTTCCTGTTTTTTGAAGCGCTATACCCATAGGTATCATTGCTGCAATCATAACGACACTTGTCCAGCTAATACCTTTATATGCTTTAGACATTGGAACACATCCAGTAAGCAGCACAATACCACCACATATTAAGGCTGCCATTGCTCCAGGCACTAATTTAAATACAAGTAAGGCTATCATTAATACTAATGATCCTAAGGCAATATATGATTTTGAATTAAGGTTGTCGACATTTTTAGCCATACCTTCAGGGCTACCACAAATCACTAGGTTTTCGTGTTGTTGTTTTAAATCTTCAATGTTTTCCCAAGAACCTCTCAGCAAAAATGAATCGCCAACCTTAACTGTTATTTCTTTTTCAGTTAATGGTTTGTTGTTTCTAGATGCGGCAAGTAATTGAATACCAAAACGTTTAAAGTAATCGCCTAACTTATATTTTCTTCCTACTAAGATAGAGTTAGGATTTACTATAACCTCAGTCATACCAACCTCCTGATTAATAAGATTATTTTTTAGCTCGTCGGTTACTGGCTCTAACGGTAAAAGCCCTAACCTAAACTTAATCATCAATCTATTTATGTCTTCTGTTTCTCCTTTAACAGTTATGATATCGTGATATTTGAAAAACGTTGCGTTATCTGGAAATTCCACGAACTGAGGTATTCCTTTTAAAGGGTTTGGATGTCTTCTTTTTATTCTTAAAATAGATATGCCATAGTCTTTCTCAAAATTCCAAATGCCTATTTTAGTATTTAGTAGTGGAGAAATAGAACGTACACGTAATCTGTAGTAATCACCATCTATTTTGTAGGCCTCTATCCATTTGTGAAATGTAGTTTCTATATCTACAGGTTTATTGTTGGTTTTATTTTTTGGTAGTAATCTAAAACCTATATATCTAAAATACACTAGCGCTATAATTAATAGGGGTAAACCAATAAGTCCGAACTCGAAGAATGAAAACCCTTCGTACCCGCTTTCAATTAGTGCGTTACTTACAATAATATTTGGAGGTGTACCTGTAAGCGTTAAAAGTCCGCCAGTATTAGAACCGAAAGCCACAGGCATTAACATTTTAGATGGTAAAGTACCAATACTCCACGCAGAAGATATGGTTAACGGCATTAAGGTAGCCACCGTACCGGTATTACTTACAAATCCAGAAAGTACACCAGAACCTAAGGATACTATCACTAATAATTTTGGTACGCTTTTTCCTGCCCATTCTACAAACTTTTTACCGGCAAGTGCCGTCCATCCTGTTTGGGAGAGCCCTTCACCAATAATAAACAATGCGGCAATCATTATAACCGTGGGGTTGCTAAATCCACTGAGTGTTTCTTTAGCGTCTAAAATCCCAGTTAAAAACAAACTAATCATTGAGAGTAGTGCAACAATATCAGGTGTGAATTTCCCCCAAACAAATAATGCTATTGTTATAACAAGTATGGTAAGCATTAGGTAGATCATAGTATTTCAATATTTAAGAGCTAGTTTTTTTCTTCTTTATACTGTAAAAGTACCCCAGTATATCTTTAATATTTATGATTATTGTCATGCTTTTTGATACATATTAATTTTTATGTTATTATCGATTTTTTAGCTATTAGATTGAAAATTGAAAACACGAAAACGCTTTCGTATTAAAAGTTTGTTAAATAAAGTTGTAATTTTATCTGAAAATTCAAGGACAAGAGTATTGAAAATTAAGAAATAGTTAAAAAATCTTAGATGAAGTTAGATATTTTAGCCATAGGTGCACATCCAGATGATGTTGAACTAGGCTGTGGAGCAACCATTGCAAAAGAAGTGGCTAACAGTAAAATTGTTGGAATAATAGACTTGACTCAGGGAGAGTTAGGAACAAGAGGAACGGCAGAAACAAGAAAAGTTGAAGCAAAAAAGGCCGCTGAAATTTTAAGAGTTGCGTTTAGGCAAAACATGAGATTCGCTGACGGTTTTTTTGTTAATGATGCACAGCATCAGTTAGCATTAATTAAGATGGTTAGAAAATATAGGCCAGAAATAGTATTATGCAATGCCATTGATGACAGACATATTGATCATGGAAAAGGGAGTAAGCTAGTTAGTGATGTTTGTTTCTTAAGTGGATTATCAAAAATTGAAACGACAGATGATAAAGGTAATGTGCAGGCAGTTTGGAGACCCAAAGTAGTATACCATTACATACAATGGAAAAACTTAAGACCAGATATAGTTGTTGACGTGTCAGGATTTGTGGAAACTAAAATGAAAGCTGTGTTAGCCTATGAAACGCAATTTTATAGTGATAAAAGTAAAGAACCTGAAACACCAATATCTAGTAAAAACTTTACGGATAGTATAGTTTATCGTGCTAGAGATTTGGGGAGGTTAATTGGTGTAGAAGCGGGTGAAGGATTTAATGTAGAGCGATACCCTGCTGTAAATAGCTTATTTGATTTGAAATAGAAATATCCGCTGCTAAAATATTAAAAAAGTCTTTGTAGATAAGATTGAAAACATTTACATTTGCAAACGCATTGAAAAATGCTAATAAACGGTGGTTGTAGCTCAGTTGGTTAGAGCGCCTGATTGTGGTTCAGGAGGTCGTCGGTTCGAGACCGATCTTCCACCCAAAAAGACAAAGCCTTTCAATTATTGAAAGGCTTTTTTTGTGTCTTTAAAAATCAGTAAAAAACTGCCTTAGTCTACTTTAATCCGTTCCTCTCGATTGGCTAATTCCCACGCCGTATAGAATATCAAACGTGTACGAGTTTCTAAAAATCCGTAGTTTATTTTATCTGGAGTATCTGTTGGTTTGTGGTAATCCTCGTGTACACCATTAAAGTAGAATATAACAGGGATGTTGTATTTTGCAAAATTGTAATGGTCCGATCTATAATAAAAACGATTTGGGTCATTTTCGGCATTAAATGTATAATCAAAATCTAAATTAACTGTTGCCTTGTTGATAGAATCAGAAACAGCGTGTAATTCAGTACTTAATCTATCCGAACCTATTAAATATAAATAGTTAGGTTTTCCTTCGTGTTTTTTATCAACGCGTCCAATCATATCTATATTTAAATTTGCTACTGTATTTTCTAAGGGGAAAACAGGAGCTTCCTCGGCATAGTACTTAGAGCCAAATAATCCAATTTCTTCACCAGTAACATGAAGGAAAACAATACTTCGTTTAGGGCCATTGCCGTCCATTTCGGCAGCCTTAAATGCTTCGGCAATTTCTAAAATGCCAACTGTTCCTGAACCGTCATCATCGGCACCATTATTAATTTCTCCTTTTTTTGAAATTCCTATATGGTCTAAATGGGCAGAAATAATAACAACTTCATCTGGTTTTTCAGAGCCTTTAATGTAAGCTATTACATTTTCAGAACCATGATTAGCTCTTCCCTTAAAATATTCTACAGGTATTTCTTGAAAGTAGTCTCCTTTTGAAATTGGAGAAGGAATATCATTGGCAACATAATGGTCTTTAATAAATTGTATAGCTTTTTTTTGTCCTTCCTCTCCTGTTTTTCTACCCTCAAATTCATCGGATGCATAAGTATAGAGCATGTCTTTCAGCTCATTTGCGGTAATGGTCTTTGCGTATGTGTCAGGATTAACTGCTTGTTTTGCGCTTTTTTGAGAACTACTGCAACAGGCTAAAATGGCAGCTCCTAAAAAAAGGATACTTGTTTTTTTCATAGCAATTATGTTAGTTTAAAAATATGTTGTTTTCATCAATGTCCACACGCTTCTCTTGGTTTGTTAATTGCCATGCAGTGGCAAAAATTAATTTGGTGCGTTTTTCAAGTAGCTCATAATCTATTTTATCTGGAGTGTCTGTGTGTTTATGATAATCGTCGTGTTCACCATTAAAATAAAAAATTACTGGAATATCATATTTTGCGAAATTATAATGGTCGGACCTAGAATAGTATTGGTTAACATCTTCTAAAGCATTATACTTATAATCTAGTTCTATATCAGAATAGGCATCTCTCACTTTTTCTGAAGTGTAATGTAATTCTTTGCTTAATCTATCAGTACCAATAAGATATATATAATTTTTATTTTGGGCGTGCCTATCATCCACACGACCAATCATGTCTATATTTAGGTTAACAATGGTGTTTTCCAGCGGGAAAACTGGCTGTTTCACATAAAATTCTGATCCCCTTTTTCCTATTTCTTCTGCCGTAAAATGCATGAATAGAATACTTCGTTTTGGCGTGTGGCCATCTAATATAGCAGCTTTAAAAGCTTCTGCAATTTCCATGATGGCCACAATACCCGAGCCATCATCATCAGCACCATAATAAACATTACCGTCTTCTATTCCTAGATGGTCTAAATGCGCTGAAATAATAACAACTTCCTCAGGTTTTTCAGAACCTTTTATATATGATAAAACATTTTCAGATGCAGATACGTCTTTTGGTAAATAAGTGCTGGAGATACCTTGGAAATAATTTTTATTTCCTAATGGGGAGTCTATATCGAGGTTAACGTAGTAAGACTTTAAGAAATTAGCGGCCTTTTTTTGTCCTGGCTCTCCAACTTTTCTGCCTTCAAATTCATCTGATGCAAATTTATAAAGATGCTCGCTTAACTCTTCCGCGGTAATAGTTTTAGAGTATTTTTCTACTAGGGCACTATCAACCAGTGTAATACTATCTTTTAAATTTTCAATCCTTGTTGTATATTCCGGCGTAGCACAAGTGCCAACAAGTGTTAATAGGGAGAGAATGCTAAAAAATTTCATGCGTTTTATTTTACTTAAAGCAATACGCTAATACTTTGTATTTAGAGAGGGAAACAGTATGTTCGTTTTGTTTTTAAACCGCAGCTAAGATAGTGAAAAGTAAGAAAAATGGGCTATTCTATATCTAATTCTTCGAGTTCCAATTCTTCTAATTCTTCGATAGCCTCTTCTTTTGAAGCTTCTTCCGTTTCAGCTAAAATTTCTGTATTACCAACTTCTGTTTCATTAAAAACAGCTTTGTAGGTGGTTAATAAGAGTGCCATGATGGTTAAAAGAAAAGAAAATTGGATTATCTTCTTTACTTTTCCTGTCTTTTTAGAAAGGTAAAATGCTATTAAACCAAAAATTAATGCTACCGCAGAAGGGAAAATGGCCAAATTTGAAACAGGTAAAACCGATAATATTACTGCTAAAATAGAAGCAATAACTGAAAGTGTTGTAAATAATTGTTTCATGGTGTTTTATTGTTAGTTTTTTAAACCAGTGGCAGACTTTATTTTTAGTTCGCCATTGCCTACAGGGATTTTGAACTTGCCGTAAACCATGATTTTGTTGGCATCGGCTGTTAGCCAAACTACATTATCTCTATTTCCTTTTAATACTCCCGATTCGTTGCTACCTACAGCAATTTTATAACATGTTTTACTACCAATTGCTGTACTTATAGTTTCCTTTCCAAGGTAGGTTATTTGTGCTTTTATTTCCTTTCTATCAAAAATTATAGTAAACGATGTTTTAGCATTTACCTGCATAGATTCAAAATCAAAGAGTCTTATTTTATATAAGGTTGATACAATATCTCTCGTTCCTGAATTTATTTTTACATCCTTTTTTTCAACCCAATCCTTTTTAGTTTGTACGGTTTTAACTGTATTTGTTTTATGGCTAAACGTATACTTAACATTTTTGGCATACCCACCTTCATTTATATCGCGTTTATATAAATATGGCGTTAATGTTTTTGGATTAACGTAGCTTTCGTAAAGGTCTCTAATCTTAAAAAAATTATCCCATTTACTATAAGTTACTGCTTTACATTTTAAGTGCAACAGTGTTGCTTTAGAGGTCTTAACATTACTGGTTTCTAAAGTAACTTGGGCAATATCGTTAAGTACACCAGACATGTTGTAAGATGCTGTATAAACCAATTTTTCACCTGCGGCTACAGCACTGTTTTGACCATATATAGAATACATGGCACAGAAAAATAAAACAAGAAGAACACGATTCATTTAATTGGCTTTTTGTTATTAACGTAATGCTAAACATTTATTGTGCCGAAAATACAATGTCAGAGGGTTTTATGCTAATATTTTTTGGATTTCATTTAAAAAACGCAGACATACCTGATAAAAGTCATATGGTAAACCTTAAGTAGAACTTATATTTATATATCCTATAAATCTATTGGTTATGAAAGCTGTTCTATTACCCACCGACTTCTCTAACAACTCAATAAATGCTATTAATTATGCCGTTGCATTATTAAAAGATAAACCGTGTAAATTTTATTTTTTGAATGTTCAAAAGGCTTCGTCGTTTTTATCAGATGATATGATGACCGTAAGTTCGTCGGCAACTGTTTATAAAACTTTAGTGTCTGCTGCAAAAACATCTATTGAAAATATCATTAACAAGATAAAGGCGGAACATGGTACTAAGGAGCATCAGTATTTTTCAATTGTAGATTATGACAACTTTATTGATGCTATTCATCAAACAGTTGATAAATATAATATTGATTTAATTGTTATGGGTACTAAAGGAGCCTCAGGCCTACAGAAAGTATTATTTGGTAGTAACACGGTACGTGTTATAAACCGTTGCAGCACACCTATTTTAACTATACCAGGAGAATGTAAATACCAAGAACCTCGCAAAATTGCATTTACTGCACATCATATAGAACTTTACACCAAAGAAGCACTGGCAGCGTTGAACAGCATATTGAAAACCTATAAAGCAAAATTAACAATTTTACATCTGGCAGGACCTAATATTGTTGCGCATAAACGGGTTGATAATATGGCGTTTTTTGATACTAGTTTTCCAGAAGCAGAACACGATTATATTGATGTGGTAGATAATGATATTGTAGACACCATTAGCAATTATATGAAGATGCAAAACTTTAATTTATTGGCAATGGTTAAAAAGCCACATTCTTTTTTAGAACGATTATTGCATAGTTACACTGAAGAAAAAATGGCTTACAGTTTTGATTTACCATTTTTAGTACTTACCAATCCCGAATTATAATTTTAAAATAACATAAAATGAAACTAGTTGTAATAGTTTGCACGTTCTTTTTAGCCTTTAGCTGCAATACCGAGAAAAAACAACGCTATGAGATAGCATCAAAACCAGCTGTAAAAATAGAACAAACTCATCCTGGTAAAAAACTGATGAAGGTACACTGTTATATTTGTCATGATGCAACCACTGCCGAAGATAAAAGGCTTGCACCGCCAATGGAGGCTGTTAAAAGACGTTACGCAATGGGAAGTGATACAAAAGAACAATTTATATCTAATATTAAAAACTTCATAAAGCACCCAACTAAAGATAATGCCATAATGTTTGGGGCAGTTTCGCGATTCGGAGTGATGTCTAAAATGGCATATCCTGAATCTGTAATTGAAAAAATAGGTGATTATATGTATGATAACGAATTGGAAAAACCAGATTGGTTTGAAGCGCATTATCAAAAAAAACATGGAAAACAGAAATAAGAATAACTACAATCATTTTTTATTAAAAATCTGTAACATTTAGCTTTATGATGCGTCGTATATGTATCAATCAATCATTACAATACCATCATGAAAAGACAAGACAATCAATTAATAGTTATAACCCATTTAGCTCAACTTATATCGTTGGTTATAGGTTTTGGCAGCTTAATTGTTCCGCTAATTCTATGGGCGACCCAAAAAGAAAAAGTATATCAAATGGATGTGCATGGAAAAAACATCATCAATTTTCAGTTAAGTTTAATAGTTTACTGTTTATTGTGCATTCCATTAATTCTATTGTTTGGGTTAGGTATAGTTGGCTTAATAGTATTAGGAATTATCTCTATAATTTTCCCCATAGTAAATGCTATAAGAGCTAACAAGGGAGAAACCCCAAAATACCCTTTATCTCTTAATTTTATTAGTTAGTTAGAATACTTTTGAGATAAACAAAATGCCCACTGTAAAGTGGGCGTTTTAGATTGTATTACTCTGTTTCCACCTTGAAAACGTTTACTAACGCTGTTGCCGTTAACTGTAACATCATGGAATTTACGTTGAGTACTTGTTATCTATACTGCGCTTAGTACGGCAAAACCCTTTTGTTAACGCAAAAAAGAAATCTAAAGAGTTTTGTGGGTGTTCTAAAAATCCTTTAAATTTAGGTCAAACCAAAAAACAGAAAATGAATATTTGTTTTATAATGTATCCATGGAAGGATATTGACCCTGAAAATGATACTACGCTTGCCTTAATTAAAGAATGTGTAAAGCGTAATCACGGTGTTGCCATGTGTATCCCAGAGGATTTAACGATTCGAAATAGCGTAACAACTGCAAATTGTAAAGTAATTAACCGAATGGAAAAAACGCCATCATCCTTAAAGTCGTTTTACAATAAAGCAGAAATAAGAGAGGAAATGTTGCCGCTTGCGGGTTTTGATGTCATATTTTTTAGGGCTAACCCGCCTCTAGACCCTATTATGTTAAACTTTTTAGATTCTGTAAAGGATGATGTGTTTATTATGAATTCTTTGGAGGGCATGCGAGAAGCTAATAATAAATTGTACACTGCTGCTTTTGGCGATGCGCATAGTAACATAATTCCGGCTACTCATGTATCGAAAAGTAAACGCTATTTAATAAAGCAGATTAAAGAATCTAAAGCAGATAAAATGATTTTGAAACCACTAAATGGTTTTGGTGGTTCTGGTGTTATCCTTATTGAAAAATCGGCTATGAGTAATATTAATTCGTTACTCGATTTCTATATAACTAATAGTGATGGCACGTCTAGTTATGTGATTCTGCAAGATTATATTGAAGGCGCAGATCAGGGCGATGTGCGCATTTTACTTTTAAACGGAGAACCTGTTGGTGCCATGAAACGTGTTCCAGGAAATGACGACCATCGTTCTAACGTATCTGCAGGTGGCAGTGTGGAAAGACATTCCTTAACTAAAGAAGAAAAGGCGCTCTGTAAGCAAATTGGGCCTAAATTAGTAAACGATGGCCTTTATTTTGTAGGGATTGACGTGATTGGTGGAAAGCTGGTTGAGGTTAATGTAATGTCTCCCGGTGGTATTACATATATTAATAAAGTGTACAAGTTAAAAACTAAAATAGAGGAGAAGGTGATTGACTTTTTAGAAATGAAAGTGGTTGACAAACTTCAGGCTTTTGATAGACGTACGCGACTGCGTAAGGCAGTTGAAGATGCTTAATTCAGCTATCAGTCTCAGTTTTTAGTGCATCATTATTTTTATATGTCGAAGTGAGGCATGATTGAGACATCTCATAATTTAGCTTTAAGATTATCAGTTTACGCATTATGAACATCACACTAACATCGCCGCTAGTTTCCGCTAAATGGCTTCATGAACATTTAGAAGCCGAAAATCTCATTGTATTAGATGGCACTATTGCCAAAACTTTTGATGCAATGTTGTTACAAATTCCTAAGGCACGCTTTTTCGATATCAAGCACAAATTTAGTGATACGTCTAATGCGTTTCCTAGTGCTTTTCCTTCGGAAGTTCAATTTCAAAAAGAAGCTCAGAATTTAGGTATTAATAATAATAGCGCTATTGTGGTTTACGATGATAAAGGCATTTACTCTAGTGCTAGGGTGTGGTGGTTGTTTAAAGCATTTGAGTGTAATAATGTAGCTGTTTTGGATGGTGGATTTCCTGAATGGCAGAAACATAGTTTTCCAACCGAATATATGAGCGCGTATAATGGTGAAAAAGGAGATTTTACAGCCACATTACAACCAAATTATATGTTGTTTTTTGATGATATTCAAAAAGCTTCAAAATTAAAAACACATAAAATAATAGATGCGCGTTCTTCGGCCAGATTCAATTGTGAAGTCTCGGAACCTAGAGCAGATTTAAGGCGAGGTACCATTCCAAATTCTGTAAATTTACCGTTTACCGATTTACTTGAAGATGGAAAATTTAAATCAAAAAAAGATATTGCCAAAGCATTTTATATGCTAGCAGAACAAGATGATCCGTTGGTGTTTTCTTGTGGTTCAGGAATTACTGCCTGTGTGTTGGCATTGGGTGCAGAAATTTCAGGGTATACTAACATTTCAGTATACGATGGCTCGTGGACAGAATATGGAACTTTAACTTCAGGAGATATGCAACAACCTAAAACATGGACGAAAGATGAATTATTGGCTTACATTCTTATGTATGTGTCACATTCAGATTTAAATGAATCCAAAGAAGAGAAAAATTATATTTTAAGTCGTGTAAACAAGGATGTATTTAACCGTGTTTACCCACAATTTGAAAAAGATAATGATTACCAAAACATTCAAAATATCATAGAAGCTGTTGAAGCTCATGATTATTTTAGAAACGATTTAGCGGATTTATTTGCAGATATAAAATTGATGGCTTTTGCTGATGGCGATTTTGCTGAAATGGAAAAAGCCGTGTATTCAAATTTGAAACGCATTTTAAAGGATGGTTAGACGTTCAATTTCAGAAATCATTTCAAAAATACAATCAGGTGAAACCTTTGAAGCCGTGTCATCAGATTATTCGTTTACCATAAAAATTGACGAATATGTGCCATATGCCTGTGCAGCGATTCACGATGGACATCAATTTAGAAAAGAACTATGGGATAATTGTATTCATACCGAATACGAGCGTTGGTACGAAGAAGATCCAGAAACAAAAGCCATGGTGCAAAACCATCCTATTGTAATTTCCGGTTGCGATTCCCGCTTTGAATACGATTTAAACCGAGCGCCCGAAGATGCTGTTTTTGAAACCGCTTGGGGAAAGCAATTGTGGCACAAACCGCTTTCCGAAGAAATGAAAGCAAAAAGTTTAAACAAACATGCAAATTTTTATAAAGTGGTGCATGCTCTCATAAGTACTTTAGAGCAAAAATTTGGTTTTTGTACGGTTTACGATATGCATAGTTACAATTGGAAGCGTTGGGATAGGGAAGTGCCAACATGGAATTTAGGAACAAGAAATGTGGACAATGAGCGATTTGGAAGTGTTATTGAAGATTGGCGACAAAGTTTATCTGAAATAGAGTTGCCGTATGGTATTAAATCAACTTCAAAAATCAATGATACGTTTCAGGGCAATGGTTATTTTCTCAAATACATTACCAAAACCTTTAAAAATACCTTAGTTTTGGCAACCGAAATTGCAAAGGTATATTGCGATGAATACGAGCAAGTTATATTTCCAGAAGTTGTTGGAACTGTGGAGGAAGCCTTAAAAACTCGCATCCCAAAGCATGCTGAAGCGGTTTATAACATATTTAAAGGGTGAAAATGATAGTTGACAATAGTACAAGTACAAAAGCATTATTAGAAATAGATAAAAACATTGATATGCTCGTGAAGCAAATCGAGTTGTTGAGCTATGTGAACCCTACGAATATAGAAGAAGAAAAAGAGCGTTTTTTTGCGTCTAAATACTTAACCGATCCTGTTTTTAAATATCCCAACATTAATTTCGATAAGTTTAAACTTCACAGAAAGTTGTTTACACAACCACTGGAATGTATTGAGGATAGTGAAATTAGGGATTTGTACGAAGATATTATTTATTTCTACTCAGGTTTAATTCAGTGCATTGAAAATATTGGTAATGGCAAGGATTTTTACTTTAATAGTTTGCACTGTTTTGGTACACCAACAGAAAACGATGTGGAAAATGCAAAGTTTATTTTGCATTTTGAAGACGAGAATAGGGAAGTAGCACAGTTTCAACCAAAATATAGCGCTGAGGCATCTGAGGTGTTTTTTAAAGAATTTTCCAAAAAATACGATTTTAGTTATCATATAGAGTATTCCGATAAAATTTCGGCCATTGCAATGGTGCTTAATAACATTAAAACTCTAGTGCTAAACACCAATCATACCTATTCGGACAATGAAATTGCTGTATTAACCAATCATGAAATTGGGGTGCATATGGTGACCACTATGAATGGTTTGCTGCATCCGTTGAAAATATTTTCTCATGGCTTTCCAAATAACGAAGAAACACAAGAAGGGCTAGCGGTGTTTTCAGAATATATGAGTAATAATTTAACCATTACCCGATTAAAGGAACTCGCATACCGCGTTATTGCTGTGGATAGTTTAGCAAAAGGCTATCCCTTCTCTAGAACTTTTAGGATGTTGCATAATAATTATGATTTAGACAGGGAAAGCGCATTTTACATTACGCTTAGGGCGCACCGTGGCGGAGGCTTTACCAAAGATTATTTGTACTTATCCGGACTTAAAAAAATCTATGATTATTACCATTCTGGAAAGGATTTAAGTTTGTTGCTTACCGGAAAAGTGTCTTTAGATTATGCAGATGAAATTCAATCTTTAATTAATAAAGGGTTTGCAGTTGCGCCAAAACACATTACAGACGCTTTTGCAGAAAATAAAAACACGAATAGAAAGGTAGATTTTATTTTACGGAGTTTAAAGTAGGTTAACCTTTGTTTTGCTTTCTCTGTTCATTAAATCGACTTTCAATTCTGATTACAGGATCTTTTTTCTTACCAAAACCTTTATGATATGGAAGAGGTCCATCATACAGGGTATCCACCTCGTCCAACATAATATCTCTAAACCAGTTGTTCAGTTTTTTTAGAAAAGTGAGCATTGAAGAATGTTATAAGTTTCTAATTCTAAAATACTCACTTTTAAATAATTTGTAATCGTTTTTATAAATTAATCTTTCTAAATTTAGGATATTTTACAGTATAGCTAAATTTATAAGTATTAGAATTACCTGAGTTAATCTTAGTTTTCCACTTTAAAATACCTTTCTTAGAATTATAATCAGAATTTCCAGAATCAATATCATCTACTTTAATATCTTTATTTTGGCTTACAGGAATTCTATCTACTATCACCACATCAACTGGAGACGTTTTATTGTTTTTTATTTCAATCTTATAAGATTTCTCTACTATTCTATTATTTCCAATAAAATTAGTTTTCTTAAAGTCGTTCACCGATTTTCTGGTAACTATAACATTGGGATCAATACCTAAAGACACCGTTAAGCTATCTGTATTGGCATATGGGTTAATGGCAGTAACACCAGAATAGCTGTCTTCAAAATAAATATTGGCTTCACCCGGTAATAAGTTTAGTTTTTGCCAATCTCCAATTTTTGCCGTAAGAAATACGTTTTCATTAATTACTGGTGCTGTAAAGTAGGTGAATGAAGCGGGTAACTCAAAATTATCAATTGCAATTACGGTAATATCACCATCAGATGCTATTGTGGCTAATTTTTGAATTTCAAAATTTGTATTTGTTATGCCTTCAGAAATAATATCACCATTAGAGGTGTAGCTTCCCTTTTTAGTAGTGATTATAATTACACCATTTGAGGCTCTGCTGCCATATATATTTGTAGCGTCGGAGGTTTTTAAAACATCTACATGTACAATCATATCTGGGTCAATCTTCTTAAAATCACTGGCACTACTTGGTGTCCCATTTATTACATACAATGGTTCTCCTTTAGATTTTATAGAGCCCACTCCTCTAATTTTTATATGAGATGAACTAGAAATACCTGCAACACTCCCAGAAATAGTATTGTAATTACTTGTGCCATAACCAATCACAACCACTTCATCTAGTTGTGAAACGTCTTCTTGTAAGCTTACATTTATAACGCTAGAATGGATTGGGATGGTTTCAGAACTATATCCAAGATAAGATACTTCTAATGCTTCCCCACCTTTAGCGTCTAATGAAAAATTACCATCAAAATCTGAAGTTGTCCCTATAGTTGTTCCTTTTATCAAAATATTGGCGCCAGGTAATGGCAAACCGCTTGCATCTGTAATAACACCAGTTATGTGTTTTACAAAAGGATTGTGCTTAAAGTCGTATCGTTTGGTGGCATTTTCAGATTTGTAATTACTATACCTGCTTACAAAGTTTAGATATTTGGTATCAATGTTTGGTTTTAAATTGTTTGTGTTAGGATCGTTTGTAGACAATGTAAGTTTTATATTGTCCCAACTTACACCAGTATTTTGGTAAACATGTGCTTTGTAGTTTAATTCAAGCGGTTTATTGATGTCTTTTGCCTTTAAATCATAAACTGGAAACCATCCAGACTTGGAGACGTTGTACTTTATTATCAAATTAAGCTGTTTAGTTGTATTTGATGACAGTTTCACTTTAATTTCTCCGGTTTGTATTTTGTCATCCACATTTAATTCTGCCAATTGGTTTTTAATATCTTGAATTTGCTTGTTGTAATCATTATTCTTTTTCAAAGATTGATGCATTAAACCTTTCAATTCAGTAATACGTTTTCTGTAATATGCTGCAAATTTCTTTAGTTTTTCTAAGTCAACAACTTGATTATCATTACCTAATCTTCTGTTTTCTTCAATAATTTTTATTTCTTGCTCATAACCTTCCATTAAATCTTGCTCTTTTCTGATGGAATCGTTTATGGCATCCATTTCATTTTGAAATTTTGTTACAGCATCCGTTTTGTCAAGTTTATTTATATGGTTAATGGCGTAATTTATAGACAGGATAGAAGCACCATTTAACCCAGAGATCTGAATGCTGTTTTCCTGAATATGTGGCGAAAGCTTAGTGAACGAAAATTCTGTTGTTCCCTGTGGTAAGTTAATTTTTGAATGTCTTGTAACCTGAGCACCGTCCACAAAAACAGTCACTGCTTTTACTGAAGATTTAGTAGGATTTGTGGGGTTAGCAAAAATAAAAGAAGAGCCAAATACGAATAGGAGAAATAGATATTTCATGATTAGTTATTTAAAGTTTAGGTTAAAACTAATCAGCAAATAACTTTTATAAAAAGTAAAATGAGTGAACTCTATTTTTTAAGCGGTAGCGCACTAGAATGAATGAGTGAAATTAAACATATATTGTTATTACACCATCTATAATTTCAAATACTTTGTTCTCGATTTGAAGGTTAATAAGCTCTCCAAAATCACAACAATCATTGGAGGTTGGAAGAGATGTATCAAATGAAATCAACAAACTAGTATCTGGTTCAATACTAATTTTAACGGTATCAGTATTGCTAGGTTTTTGTATGATTAGTATACCAGTGTTTTTATCAATATTGAAATCTAAAGCAAGAGCAGATGAATTTTGAATTGAAATAGTTGCTTTATCAATCATATTTGATAATAAAAAGCTCTCTTTTGAAGCGTCATCAATTAAATTAACAATAATTCCTGCTTCTAAACAGGATACTGCTGAACAATCAACTTCATTTTTATCACATGATAAAAGAAATGTAAATACCAGAATATAGATTAGTTTTTTCAAAAGAAATGTGTTTTCTAAAAGATGATGAAAACTAAAAAAGGTTGCGTAAGAAAAGCAAGCGAAAAAACAACTACTCCAAGAACTTACGCTTTAGCTCGGGTGTAGGAATCATACAGGCATCTTTTTTACCATACCATCTGTAACGATTTTTAGCAACAAAATCGTAAACCCAATTGCTCATAAACGGTGGGATAATTAAAAAAACACTTAACATATTTGTTGGAAAACCAAGTTTAGAAGCGACTTTTAAAGCAGCAGTACTTTTTGAAACAACACCTTCCTCGGGTGTATAAAGTAAAATAGAATCTACTTTAGACGTATCGATATTAAAATATTTGATAATTTTTTCTCCAGTTTCGCTTTGCAACGGAGCAAACATAAAACGGTTTTTTTTATCATGTTTTATTACAAACTGCACAGAGGTATTGCAAAGGTTACAAACACCATCAAAAAGTATTAACTGTTTATCCTTGGGTACACCAAAAGTCATATTGCAAAGATACACCCTTTACAATTCACTTAAAAATTGGTTGAGGTCGGTTTCCTTGGTAAGGTTTAGCTTTTTCTTTAAACGGTATTTACTTTTTAAAACACTTTCTGGTAATACATTTAGCATAGAAGCGATTTCCTTTGTAGATAGGTTCATACGTAAAAACGAAGCTAAACGCATTTCTTTTTCAGTGGCATCAGGATATATATCTTTTATTTTGTGGTCAAAGTTGTTGTGTACCTCAGAAAAGTAAGATTTAAAAACTTCCCAGTCTTTATCTTCAGCACTTTCCTTTTTCAGGAGCATTACAATACGCCTAAACTCTACTTTAAATAATTCAGGAGAGCGTTTAATTTTTTCCAAATTATCTTTTAACTCTTGAATAAAGGTGTTTTTCTGAACCAAATGTAAGGTTTGTGATGCTAGTTCTTTTTTCTTAAATTCAATCTCCTGCTTATATATTTCCTCTTGTTTTTCACGTTCTATTTTATTTTTTTTCATGCGCTGTTTAAAGCTGAAATAGAGGAGTCCAGAAATAACAAAAAATGAAAACATACCAATGCCGTAAAGGGTTTTTGTTAGTTTATCGTTTTCTGCTTGAGCATTTAAAGTTTCTATTTCTTTCTTTTGAAGGGCGATTTCTGTCTCTTTTTGTTCGGTCTCATAAATAGCCTTTAATTCCTCTATTTGTTGGGTTTTTTTTGTAGTAAATAAGCTGTCGTTTATAGTTTGGTATAATTTTAAAAACTCAAGCGCATCATTATTTTTATTGAGACCTTCTAAAAACATTGAGCGGTTTTTATATAAATCTGCAAGATGCCTCATGGCACCTAATGACTTTGCAATATCAATTGCTTTGGCATTATGTTTTAGAGCTGAATCATAGTTTTTATTCCTGAAGTCAATTTTTGAAAGACTCACTAGAGCGTTAACCATTCCTAATTTTAAATTTGCTCTTTCGGCTATCTCTTTCGCTTCTATCAAAATAGGTGTTGCTTCTGTGTAGTTACCTTGTAAGCGCTTTATGTCTCCTAGGTTATGAAGAGCGTTGGTTATCCCAAGATTATCTTCTACCTTTTTTGCCTTTTCCACCGCTAAATTGAAGTAGTTTTCGGCAGATGTATAGTCGTTTATATTTTGATAAGAAATCCCGAGAGAATTATAGGTGTAAGCTGCATAAAACGTTTCTTCATAGCGTTCATAAATTTCTAAAGCTTCCTTAAAATATGTAATGGACGATTCGTGATTTTCTAAACCGCTTTCTATGTCGCCAATTTGTTTAAGCGCATCTGCTTTTCTGGTTTCATGATTTATAGATTTAAAGGCTTCCAAGGCCTGAAATGCATAAATAAGTGCGGTTTTAAAATTTGCCTTTTCAATATAGATGTTAGCCAACGAAACGTATTGTGCTCCAAGAAATTTTGTTTTAGAATCTCCTTCCTTTTCATGGGTTTTTATAAGCTCAATATTTTCTTTGGTTATCGCAATAGCGTTATCTAAATTACCGTTACTACTTTCAATAGAAGACAAAGAGTGGTTAACAAAAATTAAACCTCGAGTACTATTAGCTGCTTTAAAATATGTTTTCGCTCTATCATAATAAAAATATGCCGAATCGTTTTCAGACCTGTTGGCAAAATAATCTGCAATATGAAGGTTGCCTACAGCAATTCCCTTGGTATAATTAATTTTTTTTGAAATTGCTAATTCCTGTTGGGCGTACTTTTTAGCTTCCTCTGGTTCAGAAAACATAAGCTTTTCATGCAATCGTGTTAAAATCATCACCTTAACAGAATCGTCTTCTTTTCTATTGGTAAGTTCAGTTTTTAAGCTATCTATAAGTTTCGTGTTTTGGGAAAATGTAAATAGAGTAGTTAGACAAAAAGCGGAAATTAAGAATAAACGGTAATTTTTCATTGTCGTGTTAATTAGCTTTTGCTAAGTTAAATATTATATTACCTCATATTACAAGAGTCTACTTTTACTAAAAAGCGCTTGTCCATTGCTTGTCCATGTTTTTGATATTCTTTTGATTACTCAAAATAATTATGAAATATTGAAAATCAATAACTTAAATTTATTTATTTTAATTTTGAAATAGGCTTGTCCTGTTAAAAAAGGAGCTAAATTTACAGTGGTTGTCCCCTTTTTGTCCACCTAAAAAATTAGATTCTAGGTGTTTTCATAGTTAGTTTCGAAGTGTTGAATCAATAAAATATAACATTATGAAAACACAGCTATTAACAATTAAAACATTTTTTAAAGCAATACCTATGGTCGCTTTAATTGCAATTTTTGGGTGCAGTACCGAAGAAACTACATCAGGTCCAGCAGTTAATCCAGAGGCAACTGAAATTTCTGATCTAATATCTAGTTTAAGTTACGACGCAAGTGCAATGCTAAATGTTAAAAATACTGGAGGTGCACCCAAAGAACGCACGGTTACAAACACTAAGAACACACAAACTACACCAAGCATGGGGAGTTACGACGAATGTGAAGAAAAGTTCTATACATTAGAGGCCAACTTTGATGATGTGGCCATATTACGGCCAACAAATGGTATTATTTGGCCGGGGGCATTGGTTTATGGAAATCAAGATATGTTGGACGGTATGCCAAACCCGATAACTTTAGACAGGTCTCCTGTAACATTGCGTATTGATTTACCAGGAATGGGCGCACAAGGGACTTTGGAAGTCGAGAATCCACGAAACTCCAATATACAGACCAGTATAGATAAAGCGCTAGAGTGGTGGAATGCTAATGCCTACGAAGAAGGCTATGTAAATGCATCTAATTCCAGCTATCAGGCCAATACATCTTATTCTTCAAAACAATTAAGTTTAGATGTAGGTTTAAATGTAGAATGGGCTAATGGTTCGGTAGCTTCACAATTGGAGTACGAATTTAGTACTACAAAACGTGTTGCTGCAATGGTTTACAAACAGGTATTTTATACTGTAACTATGGATACTCCAAAAACACCTGCAAGCGTATTTGGTGCAGATGTAACGTTTAGTGAAGTGGATGCCGCTATCGGTTCAGATACGCCTCCAGCTTACATCAATTCCGTTTCTTACGGACGCATTATTATGTTTAGAATGGAAACTACTGATATGAGAAAATCCATCGATTTAGATTTGGTACTGGAATATGCTACAGGAGCGGCAAATGGCTCGGGAAGTGTAAATTCAGAATATGATGAAGTACTTAAAAAATCAAGTATCACTGTTGTAACTATAGGGGGAAATGCTGAAGTTGCTTCAGAAGCAGTAAATGCCGATGGTTTTGCCTCTTTAAAACACATCATTACTGGTGAAAACGCAGTTTATAGCAGAAACAATCCGGGAGTTCCGATTGCATATACAGTTAGATATTTAAAGGATAACACTTTTGCTAAAATGGGTTATACAACCGATTATAAAATTAAAGATTGCAGTACAAAAGCTTTTTCGCATGCCAATGCATTTTTAGATAATAATATTGGTCAAGATGTTCGTTTTCGTTTTAAGTATAAAAAACAGGGGTCAAACGCTATAGATTATACCAATTGGCAAAAGGTAAAGAAAAACGATGCCCCACCCGCCATAAGACCTCCAAGTGGCGCACATGATGTAAAGGTGCAATTTGAGGTTTGGGATATAACGTGGAAACATATGGGGGAGTTTAATGAAGGGTATTTGTACAGCGATAAAAAATTTGAAGCATATTGTTCCAAGAGATTTGCAGGAATTTGCACGGAGGTTTCAGTAAGGCGAGATTAAATTTATAGTTAATTTGCATAGTTAATACAGTCGGTGCCTAAAGTTGTGATTCAACAGCTTGGTGCTGGCTGTTATTTTTAATTATGTTCTGTTTTTACTTTATACAACGTTACCTGTGCTGCTTTCTCGTAGTCGTCATGCCATCCAAAATAATTACCCGTCTTAAAGTAGTTTTCGTGTATATAACCATTACCAACATAATCATATACCAAAGTATAATCTATATTTATACTCTTTGCTTCACAAACTAACCCATAGTAAAATTTACCATTTTCAATTTTTATTTTGAAGGTGAAAATGTCGTTACCAACTTCTGCGATGTTAATTTTATCATCAAAAGCACTAGTCCATGGTTTTCCAGAATCTGGTTTGGTATAGTAATCTATTTGTATGGTGCCGCTATTCCATCTAATTTTAACGGTGGCCGGATTACCTGAAATGCCAGCAGATTCTTTACCATGAATTTGCGCTACAATAGTTCTACCGTTACCTTCAACATAATCTACTTTTAACGTAGTTTCTAGGATATGAGTGCCAGTAGCCATTGACCAATTATCAGCTGTAGATTGTACACCTCTCCAAAATTCACGTAATTCGGTACGGCAGTACTTATCGCCTAACGGAGACAGACCAGATGTAGTAAATCCAGTAAATTTGGTGTACATGGTGTAGCTATCATCGTTGTTTTTATAAAAGTATTTTGAGGCTTGCTCACTTAAATTATCTTTTACAATGTCTTGGTAAAAAATAGATGTAGCGCTACCATCACCTCTATTAAGAGGCACCGATAAATACCAATTTTGCCACTTTATGTTGGGAACTTCTTCCGGAGTTTCTTCCTCTTCTATTTCTTCTTCAATAATAGGGGTGTCTGAATTAGAACTACAATTGGAAAAAAGAATAAAACAACTTATGAATATTATAAGGCAACTTTTTTTCATTCTATTTTTTTGTAAATATAGCTAAAAATTGGTTAACCAATTTATCCTATGTTACTTTTTTGCCTCAACAAGTTCCAGTAAATCTAGTGATACATTAGTTGTAAACATACCATAATTCACATTGGCCTTGTTTTTTTCAATGCTATCAATACTACCAATGGCTCTACCATCATGCATGCGTACACGATCGCCAACTTTAAGAATAGGTTTTGGTGGTTCTGGTTTTTCTTTTTCCTTTTGTTTAGCAGCTTTCTTTTTTTGGCGAATTACATTTACCTTCTTTTCAGCCTCTTGTTTTACCTGTTGCTCTTTTGCCTTTTGTGCACGCTTCTGTTTAGCCGAAACTTTTTTACGCTTAGAATTTTCAATTTGCACCAATTTAAATAGTTCTGCCATCAACTCACGCTTTTTATGGTTTTCGAAGTATTTTTCGGCAATATCATTTACTTTTTGTCCTAAGTAAATTAAGCGTTGATTGCTATCGTATAACTCTTGATAGCTTTCCAATTTTTTTTGAACTTTAGCATTAATTTCTTCTAACTTATCGGCTTCCTCGCTTTTCTTTTTTTCGTTTAGCTTTAAGGATTGCCCTGTTTTTTCCAGTCGAGAGCGTTCCTTTTGAAGTTTCGCAATTGTGGCATCAAAACGAATTTTACTACGTTCAATTTTCTTTTTTGCTCGATTAATTAATGAATACGGAATACCATTTTTCTGCGCCACTTCAAATGTAAAACTACTACCAGCTTGCCCAACTACCAATTTAAACATAGGTTCTAGCGAACGCTCGTTAAATAGCATGTTTGCGTTTATCATATATGGTAATTCGGTAGCAAGAATCTTAAGGTTAGAATAGTGCGTTGTGATGATACCAAAAGCTTCCCGATGGTAAAATTCTTCTAAAAAAGTTTCAGCAAGAGCGCCACCAAGTTCAGGATCACTTCCTGTACCAAATTCATCAATTAAAAAGAGGGTGTTTTTGTTACACTTCCTAAGGAAATAGTTCATCTGCTTCAAGCGGTAGCTGTACGTGCTCAAATGGTTTTCAATGGACTGGTTGTCGCCAATATCGCTTAAAATTCTGTCGAATAAACAAACAGTACTGCGCTCGTGCACAGGAATTAACATGCCACTTTGTAGCATAACTTGCAATAGTCCTACAGTTTTTAAGGTGATACTTTTTCCTCCAGCATTTGGGCCAGAAATTACAATAATTCTACTGTCTTCTTTTAAAGAAAGAGTTTGCGGAAACGTTTTTTCCTTCTTTTCTAAATTATTTAAATAGAGTAGTGGGTGGTACGCATCACGGAGATACATGCTTTTATCTTCAGAAATTTCGGGAAGAATGGCATTCATCGATTTGGCATACTTCGCTTTTGCTGAAATCACATCAATATCAATCAAAAATGATTGATAGTCTTTAAGAAGTGGTAAAAACGGGCGCATAAAATCGGTGACTTCTTTTAAAATCCTTACAACCTCTTCTTTCTCTTCATACTCTAAATTATTGAGTTCTCTTGTGTATTGTAATGTTGTTTCAGGTTCAATATAAACAATGCTTCCTGTTTTGCTACCGCCCATAATAGCGCCCTTTACCTTACGGCGATACATGGCCTTTACTGCCAGCACTCTGCGGTTTTCAACTACTGATTCTCGAATGTCATCTAAATACTCAAGGTTGTGATACGTGTTTAGTGCCGAGGCAAAACTTTGGTTAATCTTGCCTTTTACCTTATTTAGAGATTTTCGTAATTCGTATAAAGTGTCGGATGCATTATCCTTTATGTCACCAAACCTATCAACTATAGCATCTACTTTTTCAATTAAAACTTTAGTAACCTCAATATGAGCCGCAAATGCATTCAGATTTGGATAATATTCTTCAAACTTTTTTAAAAACGTAACGATGCTATTCACGGTTAAAGACATTGCAACTATTTTCTTCAATCCATGAACTTCTAGAAAAGTGTTTTCAATATTTAAAAGCTGAATTTCTTTTGAAATAGTATCAAACCCATGGTTAGGTATGCGATTATCATTGTAAAAAGACGATACATATTCATTGGTGAGATGAAGCGTAAACTGCAAATCTTCCTTTGTTTTTAAAGGAGAAATTTTTAAAGCAGATTGGTTTCCAAGAGGCGTAATGCACAACTCGCTAATCTGCTGCAGTACCGTGGGGAATTCTAAATCTTGTAATGTTTTTTCGTGAATGTGTATCATTCTTTTTTTAATGCAATTCTTTTTCCAAGATTGCAAAGTTAAGTAATCTGCTGTATTAACATTATTTAAAGAATCGTTAGATTTGCCAAAAATGCTAAAGCTGAGTTAAAAAGTAAATATGTTGTAACAATTTTACTTTTTTCAGACTAACGAATAAAATAGAAAATAATGAATTTTATAAAAAGAGTATTATCAACAGTTATTGGGATTTTTGTGTTTTTGGGCCTATGTTTCTTCGGGTTAATCATCATAGGTGCTTTGTTTGGAGGGTCTTCAGAGGACGTGGTACAAGTAAAGTCTAACTCTGTTTTAGATTTAAAGCTGGATTTCCCCATACAGGACTATGCAGGTAAAACCATTTATAAAGAATACCCCTTTTTAAATGAAGATGGCAAAAATGGCTTGTTCAATTTGGTGGATGCTATAGAATATGCTAAAACGGATGATAAAATAAAGGGTATTTCAATAGAAAATAATTTTATCATGGCAGGTATTACCCAAACCAAAACCTTGCGCGATGCCTTATTGGATTTTAAAACATCAGGGAAATTTATTGTCGCGTATGCTGATATCTATACTCAAAAAGATTATTACTTAATTTCGGTTGCCGATACGGTGTACATCAACCCCGTTGGAATGATGGAATTTAAAGGCTTATATACAGAACGCTTGTATTTTAAAGATTTTCAGGAAAAATCTGGTATAAAAATGGAAGTGGTACGCCATGGAAAATATAAAAGTGCGGTTGAGCCATTTCTAGAAAATGAAATGAGTGACAATAATCGTGAGCAGATTTCGGTATATCTAAACGGCCTTTGGTTTGAGATTAAAAAAGAAGTTTCAGAAGCAAGAAATATTCCAGTGGAACAATTAGACGTAATTGCAGATAGCTTATTGGCAAGAACACCAGTACTGGCAGTAAAATCTAATTTAGTCGATAAAATTGCCTATTACGATGAATACGTAAATGATTTAAAAGATGCTGTAGGTATTGCCCAAGATAAAAAACTGAATTATGTATCTGTTGAAGATTATGCAAAATATGTAGCGCCTAAGTTAAGAACTAAATCTAACCAAAATAGAATTGCTGTAATTTATGCCGAAGGCGATATTATGTATGGTGAGGGGAGAAAAGGTATTGTAGGTCATGTTACAATCAACGAATCTATTAAAAAGGCTAGAGACGATGATAAGGTGAAAGCTATAATTTTACGTGTAAATTCCCCTGGTGGAAGTGCATTGGCAAGCGAATTGATTTGGCGTGAAATTGAGTTAACTAAAACAATAAAACCCGTTATTGTTTCTATGGGTGACGTGGCAGCATCTGGTGGATATTACATAGCAACAAATGCGGATAAAGTTTTTGCTGAACCTACAACAATTACAGGGAGTATAGGTGTGTTTGGAACATTGCCAAACTTTAAAAACCTTGCTGATAATATGGGTATAAACGCTGAACAAGTAGTAACCAATACCAATGCAGTAACCTATAGTATTTTTGAACCTTTAAGTGAAAACCAACACAAGTACATAAAAGAAGGTGTTATTGATGTATACAGCCTGTTTACAAAACGTGTTGCCGAAGGACGAAATTTAACCGTAGAACAAGTTGAGGAAATAGCTCAAGGTCGTGTTTGGACTGGAAATGATGCGTTAGAAAGAGGTTTGGTAGACGAATTAGGAGGTTTAGATTTGGCACTTAAATATGCTGCTGAGGCTGCTGAGATTGAAGATTTCAACATTAGAGAATACCCAGTATTTGAAAGAAATCTTGACGAGATGTTAGAAACCTTTGGACTAGCAAAAGCAAAAGAGCAAATTTTAGCTGAAGAACTCGGAGAAGAAAACTATAAACTCATTAAAGAGGTAAAACGTTTGTCCCAGAAAAAAGGTGTACAGTTGTTGTTTCCTTTTAGTACGGAGATAAAATAAGAAATTCCTGCGAAAGTAGTAATCTCAAAATAAACCAAAGGAGGCTTTCATGGAGGAAGCCTCTTTTTTGTAGTAAGTTCGTTTTAAAAATATTAAACTTGCAAAACCCCCAAATTAAAGGGTTTTTCTATAGGGGCATGATTAGCAGCCTCAATACCCATAGAAATCCAAGTTCTGGTGTCTAACGGATTAATAACGGCATCTGTCCAAATTCTTGCGGCGGCATAATATGGTGAGACTTGATTGTCGTAACGGTCTTTTATTTTATTGAATAGTTCTTTTTCTTTTTCAGGAGTAATTTTTTCACCTTGTTTTTCTAGTGATGCTTTTTCTATTTGCAATAAAACTTTTGCAGCGGAATTTCCACTCATTACAGCAAGTTCTGCACTAGGCCATGCGAAAATTAATCTTGGATCATAAGCTTTCCCACACATGGCGTAATTACCTGCACCATAACTATTCCCAATGATTACAGTGAATTTTGGCACCACCGAATTACTAACGGCATTAACCATTTTAGCACCATCTTTAATAATACCAGAATGTTCACTTTTACTACCTACCATAAATCCTGTAACATCTTGGAGAAACACTAAAGGAATTTTCTTTTGATTACAATTGGCAATAAACCGTGTAGCTTTATCAGCGGAATCGTTGTATATCACACCACCAAACTGCATTTCAGTCGGTTTCGTTTTAGAGCCTGTAGTTTTTACAACCTGACGTTGATTTGCTACAATACCAACAGCCCAACCATCAATTCGCGCATAGCAAGTTATAATCGTTTGTCCAAAACCCGCTTTGTATTCTTCATATTCTGAATTATCCACTAATCTTTTGATGATTTCATACATATCGTACTGGTCCGCACGACTTTTTGGAAGAATACCAAAAATATCTTCAGGGTTTTCCGTTGGCTTTTTAGCTTCAATTCTATTAAACCCAGCCTTATCGTAATCACCTATTTTATCAACAATGTTTTTTATTTTATCTAAAGCATCTTTATCGTCTTTGGCCTTATAATCGGTAACACCAGAAATTTCACAGTGCGTTGTTGCGCCTCCTAAAGTTTCATTATCTATAGTCTCACCAATGGCCGCTTTTACTAAATAACTTCCTGCCAAAAAGATACTCCCAGTTTTATCAACTATTAAAGCTTCATCGCTCATAATAGGGAGGTAGGCACCACCTGCAACACAACTCCCCATAACAGCAGCAATTTGGGTTATGCCCATACTACTCATTATGGCGTTGTTTCTAAATATGCGTCCGAAATGTTCCTTGTCAGGAAAAATTTCATCTTGCATGGGTAGATATACGCCTGCAGAATCTACCAAATAGATAATTGGCAATCGGTTTTCAATAGCTATTTCCTGAGCACGTAGGTTCTTTTTCCCTGTAATGGGGAACCACGCACCAGCTTTAACAGTAGCATCGTTAGCCACTACAATACATTGCTTGCCTTTAATGTAGCCAATTTTTACCACGACACCTCCTGAGGGACAACCACCATGTTCTGCATACATATCTTCTCCAGCAAACGCAGCGATTTCTATGGACTTTGCCTTCTCATCCAATAAATAATTAATCCGCTCTCTAGCCGTAAGTTTGCCTTTGCTGTGTAGCTTTTCTATTCGTGATTTTCCGCCACCTAAACTTACTTTAGCTAAGCGTTTGTTAAGTTCAGAGACTAATAATTTATTATGATCTTCATTTTTATTGAAGTTGATATCCATAGGTGTTTTTATTTGTACACGAATTTACAAAACCAATTCCTGTATAAAAAGTGAATAATTTGTTAAAATATATAACATGGAAATATATTCCTTGGAATATAAAATTATAAATACTATCTTTGAAATCAAATAAAGAACAATATGATAAAGATTATAACATTTGCAGGGAGTAATAGTAAAACATCAATAAATAAGCAACTAGCCGTTTATGCTTCAAGTTTAGTTGAAGATGTAGACGTAGAAGTTTTAGATTTAAATGATTTTGATTTGCCGTTATACGGTATAGATTTAGAAAATGAAAAGGGTATTCCAAATGATGCGCATCGATTTTTAAATTTGATAAAATCATCTGATGGTATCGTACTGTCTTTAGCAGAACACAACGGTGCTTATTCGACTGTATTCAAGAATTTGTTCGATTGGATGTCAAGAATAGAAGGTAAAACTTTTTTTGGAAAACCAATGTTGTTGATGGCAACATCTCCGGGGCCTAGAGGAGGAGCTTCAGTTTTAGGTATCGCACAAGACCGTTTTCCAAGGCATGAGGCTAATATAGTTGAGGTGTTTTCGTTACCATCGTTTGGTGATAATTTTTCAGATGGAAAAATTGTTAATTCGGAATTAGATGAAGAATTAAAAGAAAAGGTAGGAACCTTTAAATCAACTTTATAATTCACAACTGCGACTGAAAACTAAATACGAAAGATGGGTGATTTATCAAAAGATATAAATTCTACGTTTGCAAATAATAGGGTTAAGGCTTTATTAAATATTATCTATACATCAAATTGGATAATGAGTCATCAAAATGAGTTTTTTAAGGCATACGGTATTTCTCCCCAACAATACAATATTTTAAGAATTTTAAATGGAGCAAACGAGCCATTGAACGTGCAAACCATTAAAGATAGAATGATAGAGCGTTCGCCTAACGCAACACGGCTAATGGATAAATTATGTGCTAAAAGTTATATTGAACGTTGTCCTTCAGACCATGACAGACGTGTTGTAAAAATTGCTATAACCACAGAAGGAAAGATCTTTTTAGAGTCCATACCAAATGATTTCAATAGAGATTTGTTGAAGAATTTGAGTGAAGAAGAAGCAGAACAATTAAGTAATCTGCTTGATAAAATGCGATAGTCGTGTTTTTTTAATCCAATAGTTTCCATGGAAACTAATATAAAGTAATTATTATGAAATTTAATACCATAAAAACAATAGGGCGAAGCGATTTCGTAAATATGGGACCGATACGATTAAGGCAACCCATACCTACAAGAACTATAGATTCTATAGACCCATTTATATTATTGCACCATTACGGGCCATATGAGATTTCGGAACAAAACAACCCGTTTGATTTAGGCCCTCATCCACATCGCGGTTTTGAACCAATAACCTTTTTGGTGCAAGGGGAACAACTGCATAGGGATTCACTTGGAAATGAAAGTGTGGTAAAAGCAGGTGATGTACAGTGGACAACAGCAGGTAGAGGCATTATTCATGCAGAAGCACCAACAAAGAGCTTCGTGCAAAAAGGAGGTGTACTTGAAGGTATTCAGTTATGGTTGAATTTACCCGCTGAAAAGAAAATGATGGAAGCCAATTATCAACATGTGGCGAATGAAGATTTTAGAACGGTTGCATCAGATGATAAGAAAGTAAACATTCAAATAATAGCCGGAGAATTAGAAGGGGTTTATGGGCGTATAAAAACACAGACTTCTGTAAACGCTTTTATTATAGATGTTGACACTGGTGGACGTTATGAGATTGAAGTTCCTAAATTACACCAATCGATGATTTATTTGTTGAAAGGTGATGTTACTATAAATGAATTGGAATCTTTAAAATTGAATGAGAATCAACTAATTCAGTTTAACCAAGATGGAGAAGGATTTTCAGTTGAGGCCAATTCAGATAGTAAATTGCTGTTCCTTTCTGGTGAACCTTTAAACGAGCCGGTAACCACATATGGCCCATATGTGATGAATACCCAAACCGAGATTATGGAGGCAATGCGTGATTATCAGATGGGGAAAATGGGTTTTCTACCAGCTAATTAATAAATGTAAGTTCAAATGTCCTGATTTTTTAACTGTGATATTTTGAGAATAATTCTAAATAATACATAATATGAACACTATAATTGACAGAGCAGATAGTAGAGGTTTCGCAGACCATGGTTGGTTAAAATCGCATCACACCTTTAGTTTTGCGGGCTACCAAAATCCAAAGCGCATGAATTTTGGGAAGTTACGCGTATTAAATGACGACCTTGTACAGCCTACTATGGGTTTCGGAACACATCCGCACCAGAATATGGAAATCATTTCTATTCCATTAAAAGGTGCTTTATCACATAAAGATAGCATGGGAAATAAACGTGCTATTGAAGTTGGTGAAGTGCAAGTAATGAGTGCGGGTACTGGCTTAACCCATTCCGAATTTAATGACAGCCAAACAGATGAAGTCAACTTTTTACAGCTATGGATTATTCCAGAGGAAATGGGAGTAACCCCTAATTATGAACAGCGTAAGTTTGCTATTTCTGAACGTAAAAATAAGTTACAGACCGTTGTGGCTCCAAAGGACAAAACAGAAGGTGATACGTTACCAATTAGTCAACAAGCATATATCTACAGAACTGATTTAGATAAAAACAATTCAATTGCTTTAAAGCCTAAAAATACTGATAATGGTTTTTATATTTTCGTTGTAGATGGTAGTATAGAAGTTTCAGGAAAAAGTTTGAATAAAAGAGATGCTATTGGTGTCTGGGATATTGATAGTGTTGATGTTGCAGCGCATGAAAGCTTGGAAGTAATAATTATTGAAGTTCCTATGAACTAATTTGTTTTATGGATTAATAGCGAAAAAGCACCTAGAAATGGGTGCTTTTTTTATTTAAAACTACGATATTTGCTTCCAACGAACTAATAATAGAAAGATTATGGCGATGAATAAGAATACGGTTTTAGCATGGGCAACCATTTTAATGATTGTTATGGGTGTTGTGTTAATTTTAATGGGCGCATACAGATACGATGATGTAGCAGGTTGGGGCTTTGCAACTGTGGGTATAGGCTTTTTTGCAATAGCATGGGTGTTTAATGCTTTAAAGGGAAGAGTTTAGAGATTTTAGATTTACGAATAACGATTGCAGATTTCCAATTTACCAAAAGTCGATAAACAATTAAACGTAGCAACAAATAAACGTAAAAGATGAGTGACGATAAAAAGATAATTTTTTCAATGTCTGGTGTTACTAAGACATTCCAAAGTGCAAATACGCCAGTTTTAAAAAATATTTATTTAAGTTTTTTCTACGGAGCCAAAATAGGCATCTTAGGTCTTAACGGTTCTGGTAAGTCTACATTACTGAAAATAATTGCGGGTGTTGACAAAAATTATCAAGGTGATGTGGTGTTTTCTCAAGATTATTCTGTTGGATATCTAGAACAAGAACCACAACTTGATGAGGAGAAAACCGTAATGGAAGTAGTTCGCGAAGGAGCAGCAGAAACCGTCGCTATTCTTGATGAATACAATAAAATTAATGATCAATTTGGTTTAGAAGAGGTGTATAGTGATCCTGATAAGATGGAAAAACTGATGAATCGACAAGCTGAATTGCAGGATCAAATTGATGCCGCTAATGCCTGGGAGCTAGATACTAAGCTAGAGATAGCAATGGATGCCCTACGAACTCCAGAAGGCGATAAGAAAATTAGCGTGTTATCTGGTGGTGAGCGCAGGCGGGTTGCCTTATGTCGTTTACTTTTACAAGAGCCAGATGTACTCCTTTTAGATGAGCCTACCAACCACTTAGATGCAGAATCGGTACATTGGTTAGAGCATCATTTAGCACAATATAAAGGTACTGTGATAGCCGTAACGCATGATAGGTATTTCTTAGATAATGTGGCGGGTTGGATTCTAGAGTTGGACAGAGGTGAAGGTATTCCTTGGAAAGGAAACTATTCCTCTTGGCTAGATCAAAAATCTAAACGAATGGCTCAGGAAGGGAAGGCAGCCTCTAAACGCCAGAAGACATTGGAACGCGAGCTGGAATGGGTAAGGCAAGGGGCAAAAGGGCGCCAAACTAAACAAAAGGCGCGTTTAAAAAACTACGATAAACTAATGAGTCAAGACCAAAAACAGCTTGATGAAAAACTAGAAATATACATTCCTAACGGACCTCGTTTAGGAACTAGTGTAATTGAAGCTAAGGGTGTTGCTAAAGGATATGGTGATAAATTACTGTATGACGATTTAAACTTCAAATTACCACAAGCAGGGATTGTTGGTATTATTGGCCCCAATGGAGCTGGTAAAACCACAATTTTCAGAATGATAATGGGTGAGGAAACCCCTGATAAAGGTGAATTTATCGTTGGAGATACGGCTAAATTGGCCTATGTAGATCAAAAACATTCCAATATAGATCCTGAAAAAACCATTTGGCAAAATTTTAGTGACGAGCAAGAGCTGGTGATGATGGGTGGTAAACAAGTCAATTCAAGAGCATATTTAAGTAGATTTAATTTCTCAGGAAGTGAACAAAACAAGAAGGTGAAATTGTTATCTGGAGGAGAGCGCAACCGTCTGCATTTGGCGATGACCTTAAAAGAAGAAGGGAATGTTTTGCTTTTAGACGAACCTACTAACGATCTTGATGTTAATACGTTACGAGCATTGGAGGAAGGTTTAGAAAATTTCGCAGGATGCGCTGTTGTGATTAGTCACGACCGTTGGTTCTTGGATAGAATATGTACACATATTTTAGCTTTTGAAGGTGATTCTCAAGTGTATTTCTTTGAAGGTAGTTTTTCAGATTATGAAGAAAATAAAAAGAAACGCTTGGGAGGTGATTTGATGCCTAAGCGAATCAAGTATAAGAAATTAGTTAGATAATAATCGATTTAATTGATATAAAAAAAGCCTGCTAAAGCAGCAGTCATGGTCGGAAGATTTTTTTCTTCCGACTTTTTTGTTTTATGATGGGCAGTATTTTGGTTTTAATTACGTGATTATCAGTTTATTGTTTTGTTTTTGTGAGATAATTTTCGTATCTTATTATCTGATAATCAATATATTATGTCAGTATTTAAAGATCACAAAATTTCTGTAAGTCAATTATTAGGTGTTATACCAGAAGCACTTTTGTCCAAATTATCATTAACTACAAAAGTCGA